>VTLG01008142.1_pt1 | contig 16566 bp, 27 predicted proteins | sample 4694571 | NCBI WGS metagenome assembly VTLG01 (sample SAMN12604809, study PRJNA352737) | marine metagenome | biome: ENVO:00000447; feature: ENVO:00000209|ENVO:00000569|ENVO:01000036; material: ENVO:00002151; isolation source: viral sequences binned using virsorter ...
CTGCTTGTATTTGTTCAAATACATCTTCAACATCCCTACCATAACTTGATTGTACATCTTGCATAGTAATAAAACCATTTTGCATACCAATTTGTAATGCTTCAATTTCTTTTTTAGGGTCAATCCACTGCCAACCTCGAGGTTTCCAAACAGGAGTATTAAATTTATTAAACTTACTTACAGGCAAACCATTTAATTTATCAGTTAATAATGTCATTTCTAACCAACTAGCAAAAATTCTAGAATGAAAAGCACTAATCATTTTACTTTGTTCACATTTCCAATGATCTCTTTCTTCTAAAGCTCCTTGTCTTAAAGAAGAATAATTAACACTTTCTAAATCATTAGCTAAAGTATTATAGCTAACGCTTAAAGAACTAGCTATGCTTCTTAAAACCTGTTTTGTAAAATCTTTAAATGCTGTTGTTGGATGTTGTGGATCAAATGCTTGAAATTCAACTCCTTGTGGTAACTGTTCAAAGTTGCCTGGACTTGCACTCATAACAGGAGTGTTTGTTTCAATTAAATCTTCTCCTTGATAACTATCTCCAGCACCAGATTTAAAAAAACCCATTTTAGATGCAGAAACACGCGCAGCAACTAATTCTGCTTCCATGTAACCATCTAGCATTTTTAAATCTCTGATGCATGCAGATAGAGGAGGAACGCCTCTTGTTTGATGGGGTCTTTCTTGATGATAGAAATGTATTATTTGATCAGCTGGAACTTTTTGATATTTAGTTCCGTGATGTTCCATTGTTGGAAAGGCAGTATCATTTGGATGATATTTTAAAAAATGATAATTAATTGGTCTGCCATAATCATCTCTCTCAACCCCCATCCTAATTTTTTTATTATGATCATTTAATTCTGTATCTAAAAAATCTGCTTCTATAAATTCAAAAGCAAATTTATGGTCATTATTAAAATTTTTAATTATTCTTATTATTACTTCGCCATCTCTAGCATAAGTTTCAGCAAACAATCTTTGTGCTTCCATCCAAGACATTTTCCCATCTGCAGTTACAGATGTTGACCAATTAGTAAATTCTCTTTCTATTATATTATTAGCAAAAGTATCTATAACTCCGTTTGGGTCTCTACTTCTAACTTGTAAATTAACACCAAAAGGACCAACAACATTATCTACGTAAGAGTTAATAAATCTTCTAGCATAAGCATTATTTCTACTTAATTCTCTTGCCCTTGCTCTTAATACTTTTAAACTACCTTTTATTTCACTATCAGCTGATAAAGTAGTAGTTAAAAAATCGTTCATTAAACGACTTTGATTAGATCCGTGAAAACTTCTTTTTTTTCTTCTTCTTAATAATCTATCCCAGAAACCCATTATCCAACCCTGTCAAATCTCACTTTAATTATACTACCTGTACCTTCTTTTCTATCTATTCTTTCTTTAGCCACTTCTCTATTGTATTCTGCTTTGTAATAATCTCTCCATGTAGTTAATTCTTCTGGTGTCATTTTAGATAAACTTCTATTACCAATACTATAACTTGAAACATCACTATCTGCCTTACCTTCTAAAATACTTTCGATTTTATCTAGCATTATTTTTGCGTGAGTTCTAGTATCTCCTGTAGAACCAAAATAATTATCTTTTACAGTTATTTTTCCTGTTTCTAATATTAATTCTTCACTATCGCTTGATTGAGTTACTTTTAATACCCAAACATAATCACCTGTAGTAAAACCACCTGTAGTGCTATTATCTATTGTAAATTTATAATCATTATCTACTTCTGTTACTGTGGCACTAAAACTTGTTCCTCCACTATTTTCTAATCTTGCAGTCCAAGACATAGCATAACTGCCGACAGGATAATCTGAGTGTAAATCTGTTCTTAACCATACTACAGTTTCGCCTTTATAAATTACTGTAGGTATTTTTTCTGGTATATCAGTAAATAAGTTAGCCATATATTTTTATTCCCACGAATTAACAAAATTTGTTGGTTTATTTCTTATTTCATACTGATTTTTTTTGTCTATGTCCACTTTTTGCTCTTTATCAATTTGTAATTCTAATCTATCTGCTAACTTGTTTACATCTGTATTTAAAACTGCAAATGAAGCAATAGAATAAGCTCTACAATCTAACGCTTCATTTCTTGGTCTAATTTTTACCCACTCTCTACGAGGAAAACCCTTAAAATATTTAGTTACTATTTTTTCAGCAGTTAATTGCATAAAATATTCTGCTTGATACTTTTTAGGGAAATGACAATAACCAGCACCATCTTCTTTTATTTTTAATCGAGAATATAACAATTCTTTTGCAGAATCTACACCTACAGGAAACAAAGGTATTTTTGCTATATTGTTTCTTGTTGGTCTGCCAATTATTGGTCTGCCTTCTCCAGCAATACCTTTAATAGCAAATACCCTTCTTGCAAATCGTGGTTTACAAAACTCATAAACTTGTTTTGTATGATGTCCACTATCAATGCAAGTAGATGCTATTCTTAACTGTATTCCTGATGGATGTTTAAATGTTTGTAGTAGTTTTAAATCTAGCTGTTTCCAAATATGAGGACTTGTAGGGTCACCATAAATTATATCATAATGTAAAGACCAGCTTTCCTCATCTCTGCCCCAGCCAACTATTTCAAGTTCTATGCGATCATCTTGTATATCAACACCAGCAGTAACAACAACAATATTATCTGGAATTTCCTGTTGTACTTCAGATGATAGATAGTCTTCTCTACGATTGTATAAAGATAACTCATCAATTTGTTCTCCTTCATCTTCCCAGCTTTCCCCCAAGTATGTATTAACAAATACTCGAAGTGTTTCTGGCATTTTTTTAGCAACTAGGAACTCCCTAACTGCTTCTTCCATTGTCATCCAGACTGAATACAGACCAGATAAATGGAAACCGACATTACTTCCATTTCCTTCTGCTGTGGCTTCCCAATTTCCCTTACTGATAGCCAATATTCTTTGGCTTTCATCCCACTTCGAATCACATTTACTACATTGATATCTAGTAGTGTTAGGATTCTTATCTTCCCAAACAACTTGCGACCACTTTAAAGTTTGCTTTTCGTTGCAATTTGGACAAGGCACATAGAATTTTCTCTTATCTGTATTATCGTATGCTAACTCAATTCTGCTAGCACCTTTAATAGTAGGAGTAGAGGTTAAAACTAATTTCCTATCCCAAAATGTTGCACTTCTTCTTTTAGCTAGTAATACAGGGTCGCCCTCTGTTCCAGCAGAAGGTGGATATCTATCCACCTCATCACACAATACTATCTTTATAGGTCGAGAAGCAAGACTTGAAGGAGAATTAGCTCCACAAGCTGAAATATGACCACCCTCAAAACTTTTATGTAATACTGTATTTCCACTATCTCTACTTTTAACTTCTGCAACTTTATTTTTTATACTTGGAGAATCTCTTAACATTGTAGCCAATCTATCTTGCGACCAACTTCTAGCCATATCTAAAGTAGGTTGTATCATCAACATTGGAGCTGGGTCATAATGTATATAATAACCTATGGTGTTTAATAAAACTTCTGTCTTTCCTATTTGAGAACCAGACATAAAAACAATTTCTTCAATATTTGGGTCACTTATAGCATCCATAATATCTTTTTGATAAATAGCTCTAGCTGTTTCAAATTTACCAGCTTCTGAACTAGCTTCTGATGATAATATTCTATACTTATCAGCCCACTCGCTTATTGTTAGCTTCGGTGGTGGTTGTAACAATCTTTGGCTTGATTGGAGTATCGCTAACATCCCCTTGTTCTCTATTGGTAATATCCACTTTTGCGATTTCATTGAGTGTGTCATTTATCCTTTCTTTTAATATGTTTTTTGCTTCATTAATATTATCTACAGTAACCATTTGAGGTGCAGTTTTATTAGGAATAGATAATAGTTTAGTTTTTATTAAATTAACATAGTGTAACCATGTTTTTTTTATTTCTAATGCTGGAATTAACTCTCCTTCTAATTGTGATTTTTCTATTTCCCTTAATTCTGCTGTTGCTAATGTTAATCTATTTTTATTTTTTACAATATCATTAGTAGAAACTTCTGCTGACATTTGATGTCTTAAATAGTCTATATAGCCATGCACTGCTGGAACTAACTCATACTTTCCCCTATCTACTTTAGGTATTATACCATCTTTAGTGAGTTGTTGAACTCTTCTATCAGAAAGTTTTAGTAGTTTTGCTATCGTTGTTGTGCTGTAAGTCTGCTGTGTCATCTTGTGCTAAAAATAATTGTTTTAATCTTGCATAATGTATTATCTTTTCTAAATCTTCTACTTGTTTCTGTGTAGAGGTCATTTTGCTTTCAATCCTAAACAAATATTTTAAGATAACAAAGCCAAACCAAGATAATTTATTAGCTTCGACAAACTCTAAAGGTTGAATTTTCCAATCTTTATAATGTCCACCACCAACTTGCTTATCCAATGGATTTGGATGTTTATGAAACAATGGGTTATCTAAATCTGCACTCATATACTCTTATTTATAACATTTTCATTGATTTGTGCCAATTTCAATTCTTCTTTAGCTGTGGAATTATAAGACCTTATTAAATCTATTTCAACCATTTTGGCTTCATACTTAGCAAATTTATCTTTTGTATTTTTATCAGCTAGTGTAACTTTTGAATCTACATCTGACATTTTTGTACTAGCCATAGCTGCCATTTCTGCGTCTTTACCTGTTTTCCCTAATGCTTTTTGTTTAAGATATTCTTGTGCAATATATCTTTTTCTATCTCTTTCGTATTTATTTAACAATACTTTTGATTCATGATATGATTTTGATATTTCATAGAGTTCATTTGCTAATACCTCTGGTTTGTACCTTATTAAATCCATTTATTTCTCCTTAAAAATATTATTTCCATAAGCAATAGAAACCCATAATATTGCTATTAAAACAATTAATATTAAACCTAATAAAATATTTGTTATCATTTCTTTTTAGGTTTCCATCCTTGATTAAATTCTTCTTTACTACCTCTTTTAGTCATACCACTATTATCATATAATCTATCAACTTCTTCTTCTTCCATACCTAACAATTCTTGTATATCTTCATCTTCCATGTTGAGATTATCTTTCATTTCTACAACTATATCTGACATTAACATTACGCCATGAGCTCCTCTAGCTCTATTATGTCTTATTGTAGCCATCATTTGTTCTTCTCTTTTCTTATCATTTAATCTTACGACTGGAACTTTTCCTTCTGTTAAATTAGATATATCTTTATCTGTACTTGCTAAAGTCCATCTATGAAAACCATCTACTATTTCATTATTTTCCCTTATTACTATTGGCTGTGTCCATCCATCACACATAATACTTGTTTTTAATAATTTTAATTCAGGTGGTGGAATATGATTAGGATTATAATCATTTGCTTTTAATTTATCTGTTTCTATCCACTCTACAGAATTAATTGGTTGATTGTACATCTGATAACTCCTTTGCATACATTGATTTTCTTGATTCCCACTCTTTAACATTATTTTTACTAAAATATGGTTCCATCTTTCTACCTTTAAAATCTCCACGAATTGCAATCTTTAATAAAAATTCCCAACTTATGCCAGAAACAGGATGTGGTGTTTTTGGTAAAATTGGGTCTTTTGTTTTTTCATAATGTATTCTTATAAATGTTTTTATTCTTTCACTTATCATACCTTGTTCTTTTAATGGAAACTTTCTAATCCAATAAGCAATATATTCTTCCCATGACATACCATCTGGCTTTTTTGGTTGTTCGCGATTAGAGTACAAAACAGTTAATGCGTGCCTTGAAGCAGTATTAGCACCCCTAACACGATAACACATCTTATCCCATATTTCAGGAAAACATTCTTTAAAAGTCCATAACCCTTCTAGAGGTTCTTCGCCATAAGGTGGCGCACATCTTTGAGCAGAATGTGTCATTCCTATTTTTTCCATAACATCATATGCGTGGTTGTAATCCCAATTAAACTTATGAGGAGCAGTCCATACATCAGCAGTTTGCCAATCATAAACAGGATAAACTTTATAAAAATGACCTGTGTTATTTGATAACATTTTTTGTTTGCCTGATTTATTTAATTTTCTAGTAGGAAACCTTGTTATATCTACACCACCATTAACAGCTTCTGATAAATTAATTTCTTCTTTTGAATGTATTATATAATTTTCAACTGTTCTTTGTGATACAGCTCTATACCTTGTTAAACTTTCATCTGCTCTAATACCCATTACACATGCTGTTCTTCCATATTTTTCTACAGGATATAAAAGAGGTGCCATAAAAGGTATAGATAATCTTCCACCAACTAAATGACCATTGTAATTTTCAACTTTAGTAATTGCTTCTGGTGGTAAAGGTCTAACCCATTTATCTTTTACTTCTTCAGCCCATGGATACCAATAAGGTTCTTTTCTTGAGCATGCGTTTCTATGTATGACAGGTACACATAACCATCTTAAATTAATATCTGGTTCGTTAGCAACTCTCCTTACATATTCTTCTGTTTGATAAGGTATTGCTTCTTCATCCCAATGAACAACATCTAGAGGTAACCTGTTTCTTTGTCTTGCTACCTCTAGTGTTAAATTTAAACATATTGTACTATCTTTACCACCACTAAAAGATACTGATACTGTATCAAACTGATCAAATACATTGTTCAGTCTTTCGTATGCTAAATCTAATACAGATTTATTTACGACTTCTTTTTTTAGTATTGGCATTTGTTGTAAAATATAATGCTATTGCACCACTTGATAAACAAGTAAATATTGCTCCCCATACTTTGTAATGTACACCACCACCAAAGTTACCATAAGCCATCATTGGAGCTCCTACGAACAATGCAATACATATTCCATAGAATACACCTTTTTCACTTAACTTACCTTTCCATATAGTAAGAATAGTAGGTAACAATGTTGATGCTCTTAATGTTCCATAAAACAAAAACAAATAGAGAATTTTCATATCTGGTATATTGGCAATAACTAAACCAAATATTGCTAGAAATACCATTCCTATTCTAGCATAAGCCATAGTATTTTTACTTTCCATCTTTTCAGCTATATCATGACCCATTAATGAACTTATACTGCACAATGAACTGTCCAATGTGGAAACCAATCCACTTAACAACATTATAGTAAATGGAACAAGTACCCATAATGGTAAAAGTGTTTTAGCAGTTATAACATTAATCAACTGTGCATTACCTTCATGTTGTAAACCCAATCCAGCAGCAGTAAAACCAATTAAACCTGTTAGAATTGGAACTATACCAAATACAACTGCAGAAGTGTAAAATGCTTTTTTAATATCGCCTTTTTTTGTTGAGAATGTTCTTTGCCAAAATGATTGGTCTCCAAATGGACCTGCAAGGAGTCCGATTGTTACTGCAATACCAAACGAATAAGCTACGCCTGGATGTAATGGGTTTCTATATTCTCCACTAATACCACCAAAGCCATTAGTAACAGTTGTCCATCCACCACCAGCAGAAACAATCCATGGCACTATAATAATAACTACTATTAAGATTAACCACATCTGCCAATAGTCAGTTAATATAGATGCTCTTATTCCACTAATATAACTATAAGCAAAAGCTATAGCTGTTAATATTAGTGTAACTAAAAAAAAGTCTAATCCTGTTAAGTAAGATACTACAGCTCCCCCAGCTAATAATTGAACAGCAAACTGACATATAGCCAATCCCCCTAACTCAATTAAATATAGGTTTTGTACTCTCTTACTGTAATTTTTTAAAATAAATTGAGAAAGTGTATAACCTTTAGGAAACATGTTCCTTAACTTAACAGCAAAATAGGCAAATATAACAAGACAAGCAATATTAGGTACTGTAAACCAAAATAGACCAGCCATACCTTGCTGATATGCCTTTTGTGTGGCTATAAATAATGCTGGTGCCCAAATCCAAGTTGCGGCAACACTAAAACCACTTCTCCAGAAACTAACCTGTCTATCAGCAACTAGATAATTATCTTTAGTCGTAGAGGGTTTAAGAATATAAACACTAACGAGGATCATTAATAATCCATATAGTCCTAATATTGTTAATCCTTCTACTTGTGAAAATACTGTATTCATATTTTACTCCTTACATATTTTAATTAAAGCATCGGAAGCAGTAGTTAATTTAAACTTATCTTTAATATTAGTAAGTTTATCAAATACCATTTTCCTATCTATAAATTTCATTGTAAAATGAAGATTAACCCATTCTTCATCTTGGTTTTCTCCTATGTTAGCTTCATGAAATTCAGCTGGTTGAACATTACTACTTTCTTCAGTTATAGCAGTTAAACTTTTAGTTTCTGCTAAAGGGTCAATAGTTAATGATTCTAATTCTGATTTAGTAAAACCTGTTTGACTAAAATCAAAGTCTGATATGTTTAATTCTTTTAACTCTATAGTTAATAAATCAGTATCCCATTCTGCATCTTGAGAAATTCTATTATCTGCTATTCTATATGCTCTTATTTGAGTTGGGTTTAGATCTATAGCAATAACACAAGGTACTTGTTTTAAATCTAATTCTTTTGCAGCATAAAACCTACTATGTCCTACAATAATAACATTATCTTTATCTAATACTATAGGTTGTTTAAAACCAAATTCCTTAATACTTTTCTTAACCTTTTTAGTAGTAGCATGACTCTTTCGAGGATTATTAGGATATGGCTTAATCTCCATAATATCTTTATTAACGAGTTCCACAATTATCCTCTAGACTAAAACGAAACGAAACGCAATCTATATTCGCCTGACTAAAAAAATAGAGCCGTCGAGCGAAACCCCCTTACATATAGCTGTAAAGTACCTTTTTCTCCCATTTTTAAGGGGTAGGGGTATGATAATAAGGGGGGTGTAGTTCGTTTTAATTGGTGGGTAATTATCTAGCTGATTTCATAGCTTTTCGGAAATTAATGGCGAAATATTTATTCATAAGTTTATTTGTTATTCTTATTCCATCTTTCCTAAAGTTTAGAATAGGTCTTACTTTTACAAATGGTACTAAATGAAATAGTCTTTTACTTTTCCTTTTTGTACCTTGTACAATAGCTTTATGCGACTTACCTTTCTCAACATTTATTAATCGTACATTTTTTTTCTGTAGTATTTGTTGAGGTCTTTGTGCATGCTTCCTTCTCTTACCTAACTTCTTGGCTTGAGCTGGTGTTGGTACTGCTATAGTCTTACCCTCTTTTGGTACTTTGAATCCACCCATCTCTTGTTTAAGTAGATAGTCTTTGTTTGTACTATCATAGATAGATGCTTTCATATTACCTATATTAAAGTTAATCTTCTTGGCTTGTTTAGTATCCACCCTTAATACAGCTCTAGCAAAGTTCTTGGCATTACCTGTCTTAAACGCATTAGGAAAGGTCTTATCTACAAAGTGTTTACGCATATCAAATGCTGTTTGTTTAAATGATTGTTGTGCTACAAAAGGCATTTGTTCCTTTTGTTTCTTACTTAACCCCTTCATAAATTGCTTTATGTTAGACTTAACTTTAACTTCTACTCTAGTCATTAATGTAAAGTGTTTAACTCTTTTTCTGCTAATAGATAATTACAATGTTGTAATGTTGCCCAGTTTACTGCCTCTTGAGGATTATTAAAACCTTCCACTATAAAGTGTACTTTATCCCCTTTAGTATAAATGTTTATGCTCAGAGGTTGCTCTTTCTCCCTGTCCAATAATATTAGTTCTTCCATAATCGTCCTTTTTAGTAATTATAGTTGTATATTTAGGTTGTGTCCATTCTCCATTGACACATGCCCTATGTGTTTTCTTACCTAGTATCTTATCAATTTGTTTTTCATTTTCTACTTCTATTGTGTGTGTTTCTATTTCTTCTTGTTTTTCATTGATAATTAATACTGTGTAGTCCATGTTTAAATTCCTTTTGGTTTTGTAGTTAAAAAAGGCCACCATTTTTAGTGGCCTTTGTGAGAGCATAGATTAATTGGAGGTTAATTAAATCATGCAATACTATCAATATTATCATTTACAACTCTAGTCAATATGTAGTATGAATTTTCAATTATAAGGAGAATTATGGAAAAGAAACTTGAACCAGCAGAATTAATAAGACCATTTGGTCCATCTATAATAAAATGCAAAATACCAGATGAATTTATAAAAATATTAAATAAAGATTGTATAGAAATTGGGGAAGATGAAGAAAAAAGAAAAAATTTAGATTGGTCTGATTATTTAGCTGGTCGTGTTAAATGGGAATATAGAGTAAGACAAGAAGCATTAAAAGATTTGCAAGTATTAATTTCAGCTTGGTGTAAATCATTACTTATGCCACTTAATATTAGATCAGAAAAAGAAGCAAAACAATTTGGAGATAGTATGCAAATTGGAATATTGTCATCTTGGTATATTAGACAATGGAAACATGAGTATAATCCTGTTCATTTTCATACAGGTTGTTTATTATCATCTGTAGGATATTTATCATTACCAGAAGATATAGAAGAATTTTGGGAAGAAGAAGATAAAGACCATAATAGCTCTGGTGGACAAATAGAGTGGATTAGTGGTCAAATGGGATTAACAAATACAACAAGATTAAAAGTTAAGCCAAAAGTAGGCGATTTTTATATATTTCCAGCATGGTTAGACCATACTGTTTATCCATTTAACTCTAAATATGATCATCCAGACCCTAAAGGAGAAAGAAGGTCTTTTAGTTGTAATATGACTTATAAATTTGTTGATAATTGATTTTTTTCTTTAGTTAGTTTCTTAATTTGTTCTCCTAATTGCAATATTTTCATAATTGCTTGGTGGTGCATTAAATTTAGTTCTTCATTAGTTTGTTTTAATTGTTCATTATCTAATAATGTTTGTTCATAATGTTTTAAATCTTTTTGGTATTTTTTTGCCCATTTATCTGCTCTTTTTCTTTGATTGTTTATCTTTTGTTCTTCAGTATAACTGTTTAATTTAGTATATTTGCTAAAATCATAGATTCTTTTACTCATATTTTTTTACCTTTTGAATCATAACAAACTATTTCTTTAGTAAAGCCCATATCATATAAAAATTGATGTTTTCCATCAATAAAACCATTATATTTATGATCACTACCTAAACTATTTAATTTTCTTATTGCTTGTTCTCCTAGTTGTATTTCCTCATTCCATCGTTCTCCATTTAACCAAGAAACTAAATGAGGGTAATAGGTGGGGTCATTTATTGTAGATAATAAATAATTATATTTAGTAATAATATCCTCTTTTGTTACCTTACCATTTAATTGCCTAAATTTAATAAATGCTTTTTTCTTACTACCCTTTTTTACACTTATATTTTCCCATATATATTCAAAGTCGGCATTATATATATTCTTATTATTACTATTATTCCTTTTATTATAGTCGGTATCTAGTCGGTCAATAGTCGTTACCTCGTCACTTTCTTCATGTGAAAACTGATATTCCGAGTAATTACTTATAGTTATGACTGTAATACCCTCGTCGGTTTGGGTTCCAATCATGTCATCTTTTTGGAGTCTTTTTACAAATCTTCTTACCCTACTACTGTTCCATTGGAATATATCTGATAAGTATTCTGAACCACCAACTAATTGTCCCCTTTGTAAAGTAATAACAAAATTACCATATCTTCCTCTTACTTTACGATAAACTGCATTACACAATAACCAAATCCATGCCTCTCTTTCAGACATAGGTTCATCTTTAAATATTGGATTTTTGAATATCTTTTTGTATAGTTTTATGTACCCTTCCATTATCTTTGCTCTCCTTTACTAAATTAATAAAATATTTCCAATCTAATACTACAGTTGGTAGTTGCCTATCTTCCACCAACAGTAATATCTCTGCATTACCTTTCCATCTTTGTATTGTTTTAAAACCTTCGCCATTAGCTCTAGCTTTTGCTTCAACTGTGCTTCCCCCTAAAACATCTACAACTAAATCATGCGGAAACCCTACTAAAGCTCCACTCATGGGCTGTCTTCTTGCATCTATCCCCTCCCCAAGAAACATATTAACCAATTTTCTCTCTACTCGGTATCCTTTGCTTTTCTGGAATTTTCCCATAATAGCTTATTCCTTTAAATAAATAATTTGTGTCATCAATACCTAGTGCATTTATAACTCTATATAACATTACTATAGGAAACTGATTTTTACCACTCTCATAAGAATGTATTTGTTGATGTGATACTTTTAATTCTTTAGCTAAATCAGTTTGTGTTAAATTTGCTCTAATTCTGTGTCGTTTTACCCATTGTCCAATTTCTTTTAAATATTTATATTCTCCATTAGATAATTTCATTGTCCCCTCTCCATAACTTTATCCAATAATGCTGATAATAAAGAACTTCTTAAACTAGCATTTTGATATGAATGTTTTGAATTTTTATACAAATGCAGAACATAGTCTTTATCTAATTGTGCAAAATTGCATACAATCATACAATCCTTACTATTAAACCATGTTCTGCACTCATTTAGAAACTCCTCTTTATTTCTATAAGGTTTTGAATCTTCAAATATTGCACAAGCATCAAGTATCGCTCTTTTAACGACATATCTCCACAATCTAATTTCTGGAATAATCTCATTATCTTGTTGCAATACATAATCCTTCTCCTCCTATTGATTTATAGAATAACTAGCAAAATGTTTACCTTGTTTTGTAATCATTTTACAGTCAATTTTATAACCATCTTGTTTTAAATCATAAATCCTTCCACTTAATCGGAAGCATCCAAATTTATTTAATGCACCAATAGGTGTCAAAGATTTACCTTTTTGTAAATGTGTCAAAATTCTACTGTTTTGACTTTCTTTTTTTCTTTTACTACTCATAAAAACCCCCTTTATGAATTATTAGTTAATGTATTGATCGCATACCAAATACATTTAGATTGTAGTTTAGTTAGGTTTCTTTTTTTTAATTTATTCTTTTCCTTTCTTTCACTACACTCTTTCTTTAGAGCTAATTCTCTTTCAGAAATCATTTCATCAGTAAGTCCATTATAATGAACCTTATCTTTAAAAGGTAATTTGATTATTTTTGCTGAATTTACCATCCCCATATTTCCTTTCTTAGTCTGTAAGTTTCATCATCATTCCAACTCATAAAATCATCTGGATTGGGAATAATGATTTGTCTTAATACATCCCTATCGCTACTTATTCTTAACAGTTTTTCCATAGCAATAATAGTCTGTTGGATACGAAGCATAACCTTTGGATCATTTTCTATAGGTATTACCTTTATTTTTGGTCCTATTACTCTTGGTTTTTCTGATACTACTCCCCAACCAACATACAACAAATCTGTACTAAAGTTTGTCGCTCTTTGATACAAAACTTGCTGTAGTTTATTTCCATAAGAAGCATTAGATGGCATTTTACTTGTACACTTTGTATCTACAAGTGTCCTAACACCATCCTTACTTTCCATGAAAAAATCTGTTCTGCCCGTAAATGGAATTTTATATTGTGTTCCATCTATTTCTACATCTACATTAAACTTTAACCAATCTTGTGCTGATATTAATTTTCCATACTCATTTAATTTTTGTGTTGCAGCATTAACCATTTCTGGCAACCCTATTCTTAATTTAGTTACTTTCTCTCCTACAAAATCGTTATCTCTTACTAACTTATCGTAATACTGTAGGACAGGATGATTTATTATTTTTCCTTTTTGGTCTATGGTATGTCGTAGGTTCTGAAATTTTCCTTTCAATTTCTGTTCTACTCCCCATTCTAAAGTATGACCTCTTAACATATTTATATTGTATGCCGTTTTTAGATTCCAAAATTTTTTCATTAGCCATACGGGTCTTTCGGTTATAAATCTGTTTAGCTGACTTGCGCTTAATGGTAGTAGTCCCAATTCTTCTAGTTTTAGTTTTTGCATGATTAACTCCTATATCATTTACTGCACAATCATAACAATCGTTGGCCATATTCTTCCAATAATTATTAGTTTCTGCACATATTCCTAAATAACGCTCCCACAAGTTATTTACTTTTTCATCACTAGGGGAATTATCTTCCCCTAGTTTTAAATATATATCTTTAGAATGGTATATCTTCTTCATTTGAATCATCTGGTTTTGTATTCTCTTTTGATTCTTCTGTTTTAGCACCATCAGTTTCTTCTAGTAATCCAGATAACATAACAGTACCATTTTGAGATTTTTTTCTCCATCCTACTGCTCTATAAATATTACCAGAGGAATCAGAAACATATCCTTGAAAGTCTGGTAACTTTGGATTGGCTTCTTTTTTCTCTTTACTTGTAGCATAAAGAATAAGAGATTTATTTTTATCTGGTCCCCATCTTTCTGCTTGGTCTTTCTTATCCACTAAAGGCATCATCTTCCTCCTTCTCTTTTGATAATGATTCTGCTGAAGCTACAACAACATCATTTGTTGGAATGTTATCTCCATCTGCTAACATCATTTCTTCAGCACTAGGAATTACATCTGTATCTCCCATTAATCCAAGTCCAGCCAAAGCTCTACCCCATGCAGATGTTTGACAAAACTCTAATAATGATGATCTTAAAAAAGATTTTACATACTTTATAGATTTATTAGCATAACCATCTGACAACAAAATTGGTTCATCTCCGTCATCTCTATTTAGCAAAACTTCTGCTTTGACTGTTATGCTTTCGCCATCACTATGGACAATTTTAGTTCGTAAACAAATTCTTGAACCAAAATGATCCCTTAAACAACTTAATCTTAAACCAACTGTGGCATAATGTTTGCCATGTATTTCTACTTTACCACTTGTTGATTGTTCTATTTCACTCCTAACAAAATTTAAGTCAGCAGTTATTTTACTATGATCTATATGCATATTACCCCCTAATCTAACTCATAGTTATTTAAAACAACTACAGTGCCAACAATATTAGGAATTGGTGTTGATCTATCATGATAACTTAACCAATTACAAAACATTTCTGTTGCTGTCTTGTTTACTCCAAGATTTTGCAAACGACCTTCCTCATTAATGATCATCATAAAATCTTCATCATTTTTTCTACAACTAGATACCTCAATGTATCCACCTACATAACTTTGTAATTCTTTTAATGTAAGTTTAGTTCTAGTATATGATTCTTCTTTTGTTCCGTCTTCATGTATTATTGTACTATGAAAAAGGTCTTTTGTATTTAATTCTGGCATGATTTACTCCTCTCCATTTAAAATTGTATGCCCTCTCATTTTAAGACATTGACTAATAAACTTGGTTTCGTACCATCCATAAACAAAATCATTAGTCTGTTTTTCAACTAAAAAAATACAATGTTGCCAATCATCATATAATCCATTTTTTGCTGTACTTGATTCTGGGTCATGCAAAGGTTTGTATGAACACCCAGCAATCAAGAATAACAATAATAAAAGTAATAATAATTTCTTCATAATGCCCTCACAATATTGAGGGAGAGAGTGGAGAAAATTGACTACAATTTCTAAAGTAGTCATCCTATGTTGCAATACCCTCTCCCTCTGATTTAAAACAACTTGCAACATAGTATCCTTATATATTATCGTCCTAAAAAGGATAGAATTAGTCCGTTCATATCCTCGCTGTAACCCACCAGATAGAGAAAAAGTGATATAACTATCATAAACAATATACCACCTATCCAATCCTTCATCGTTAAAGTAGGAATAATCTTAATTAGTTCTTTCATCAGTACCTCCTTTTAAAATTATTTGCTTATGAATTATTTTACCAATAGTCATAGCAGTATCATCAAACTCTAATTTGCCTGACATAGATTTAATACTTATGTCATTTTTAATAGTGTTTAATTCTTTTTGAGTAATTGTAATTGTATAAATTTTTTCTTTAGACATTATTGTACTCCTATAGTTTGCTTATTCATGTAAGACATACCCTCATCAGTAAGAGCATAGTGTATTACATTTTTTCTTTCCTTACTGTTCTTCTTTGTTTGAACAACTAGGCCTTTATTACTTGCTTTATATATTTCAGCACGAACCCTAGTTTGTGATTCATGTTCTGTAGTATGTAAAGTTAATTGAGTTAATTGTTTACAAGTAAGCCATATTCTGTACTTACCTCCATGAACCAAATGTAATAATATTTTATGTGTATCATTATTCATTTCATCTTGAGCAATAGCACTTAACTCTTTTTGCATTTCTGTAGGTTCGCCATTCCTATTATTTTCTCGTCTGTTTAATTCAGGCAAATTAGGATAGGTGTAATCTACAGTAGTAGTGGGGAAACTAACATCCCCACTACTCTCTATATTATTTTCCACCATCGTCGGTTTTGGTTTACTAGGTTGAGATACTTTTTTATCTTTGGTTAATTCCCTAGTAACCAATTTGGTAACAAAGTTATTTAAACTTTCTTCATTACCACCATATTTAACAAACACTTTAATTGCTTGTTTTAAGTCTTTAGGTAATATCATTATTTTCTCCCATAAGGTTTAGTGTCATCATA
>VTLG01009895.1_pt1 | contig 16565 bp, 28 predicted proteins | sample 4694571 | NCBI WGS metagenome assembly VTLG01 (sample SAMN12604809, study PRJNA352737) | marine metagenome | biome: ENVO:00000447; feature: ENVO:00000209|ENVO:00000569|ENVO:01000036; material: ENVO:00002151; isolation source: viral sequences binned using virsorter ...
CCAACATTCTGTCTACACTTTAGCTATATATACCAACGATAATAGCTCATTTGGACAAAAAGACAGTTTTTTTTCATGTTTTTTTTTTTCAATTCAAAATTATTCTGTACAACTCTTATATGGCGTCTGCTGCCTCATTTCTGCCACTATTTTGCCTTTTTATTGACAAGATAGTCCCCAAATCGGCCTTTCCAGCCATAAGTTCCATGATGCGTGGTCCATGAGTCAAGATTCGCGTGTATTTTAAACCCTGCAGCCCTAGCCAACTCGCAGAAAGCAAGGTCCTCGCCCTTCCACTCTCCAGTATCCAACCTAAAAGTCGTATCCCAGAAGTTATACATATACTTATCAATAGCATCATCTCTAGCTCCTATTTCTCTATTCATCTTGGCTCTTGTAGCCTCATTAAACTTAATCTTCAACTCTGGATGTTTATCCATCAATCGTTCATATACCTTTCGACTAATAAGCATCAATCCCGCAGGACCTTCCTCTATCTCCACTAAATCCCATTCTAATATTTTAATATTACTACTATCTTCAAATTTTACCGAATATTTATCAACCCAGGGATCTTCCTTATTTCGATAAGGAGTACAGACTATATCCTTTTCAGGTACTAACATTCTCATTGCAGCTTCAGGTGAAAACTCTACATCTGCATCAACGAACAACATATAGTCAAAACCAGAATCTAAAAATCCTGCAGTTAACAAATTCCTACCATGTGTTACAAGAGATGATTTAACTGATTTAAATTTACACTCTATACCTGATCCACCTAGTGCGCTAAAAGTATCTATTAAAGATACACAAGTCTCTACCTTCATATCGCCATAGCACGGCATGGCAATATATACTTTAGGTTTTGTTTTTTTCATTAAATTCTTCTGGACCCATTTCAACATTCGCCTGTTCCTTCTCATCATGAACAAGTTCGTGGTACATGTCTAATCTTTTAAGCCATTTATGTTTCCACGACCTTAATTGTTCGTCTTGAAATTTAAACTCCTGAAAATATAAGTCAGGAGTACATATCATTATTATACCCTGTCTAATCTTCGATTGATAGACATAATCGTGCGCCATACAATACGCAGCAATTTGCAAATAATAGTCCTCTATCCACTCTTCTTTCTTGGGTCGATTCGATTGTTTAAAATCAATAATAGTATCTAAACCATTGTGATTACATACGAGATCAGTAGACCCAGCATACAGCCCAGGATAGTGTAGCATAACCTCACTACCATAGTACTCTTCAACAGGTGTAAGACCCACTTCAATAATTTTTTCGGCCATGGGCTTCGCCGCCTGTCCGATCGCTGTAAGATCATCGTAGCCAATTCCTTGTACATAAGACTCAATGAATTTGTGCATGGCTGTGCCCCGCCTACTAGATAAATTCTTAATTCGTTCTGCTTCTGCTTCTCCAACTTTGGCCTTCCAATCTTTTAAAAATTGTTGATTTTTTGTTTGCCCTAATATCGTAGTCACAGAAGGAAGTCTATACCCAACGATGTCATAAATTCGCTTTCCAGATTCTTCATCTGTAATCTGTTTTCCTTGTATATAGTTGAATTTATTGGATTTTTTCATGCCTTTTAATTTGTCTAAATCATAGAATTCTTTTATATCTTTATCTGACATCATACCCTTACCACTTTCATTCCGTAATTGTTAATTCCTTTTTTAATTTTTAATCCTTTTTTCTTTTTTAATTCATTTTTTTTAAATGGTTTATAATCTACCTTGTGATGCCAACGATTAAATTTCCAAACAACTTCAGCGACATCTGGATGGAGTCTTGCTAACATTTTAGATTTATCCAATGTGCCATTTTTATAAATCTCTTCATTGCCACCCTTCATAGTTTGTGTGGTTGCTTTTTCTTGTATGAATGCATTGAATTGAATTGTACACCAACCATCTTTTAAAACTCTCAAAGATAAATCTGTATCTTCATTATACTTTGCACGCCAACGATAGGGTATGTCATTTCTAATTAACAAACAAGAATAGATTCTAGTATTCATAACAAACGCGGGTAATTTTGTTTTAGTTTTAGCTAGAAAATCATAATTGAATCCAGCGAGAGCCACGTTTTCATATCTTTCTATAAAATCTTCTGCAGCTTTAAATATAGTTCCTGATGTAACATGAATATATAAATTTCTATTTATTCTACCAAATGCTTTTATATTATCATCTAATAACCAATGACTTGTGGCGCCATTTTCTAGTGCATGTTCCCAGCAGAAATTTCTAGCTGGACCAGAGCCAGTTCCGTGATCCGTGGTGCATGAGTCGTAGTCCTCGATGTATTTTTTAGGGAGTATTAAAATTTTATTTTTATTAATAACACTTTCATATTGATAATATTCATTTTCTTCAATCACAATAGAATAAGGCATATTCATCTTTTCCAAAGCTACGCTCGTATGTCTACTATCCCATCGTCCTTTAGATATTATATAGATTGGATGTTTAGGATTCATCAACGTACCGCTTGTCAGCATATCTCCTCTTCTTCCATTCAGGATACCAGAGACTTGGAGCTTTAGTTATTTTCTGACCAATCAGTTTAGCAAACTTATCAATATCTTCTTGATTTCTAAAATGTACTACTATCTTTCTAAAAGAAGATAAATCTTCCATTTTAAATTCAGGCATATCTTGCCATTCATCTTTCCAAAAAATTTCGTTAAACCTTTTACGATATTTTTCATTAGAAACACGAGATTTACCATCCCATTTAGGCTTTTTCTTTTCCATTTACTTTCTTTAATTTACTTAATTCTATTTTATCAATGACATTACCAGAGACAGAAATACGAGTACAATCTGTTGAAAATGGATATACCCAGTGCTTAACCCATGCAGGAAAAACATACATATCACCAACTTCTGGAAATACAGAATGATTGGTAATACATCTGTCTTCAGTTTCACCATATAAAAATGTAATTCCACCTGGACCAGCAGATAGTCCTTTATAGTTTTGATTCTCTGCTCTTAATTCTATTGGTATTTTTAAAAATATTACAAATGATAACGCACCACCGTGTGAGTGTGGTGGATTAAATTCATTAGGTCCTTGAAAGTTAATCCATAATTTTTCTAAAAAATATGTACTAGGTGTCTTTTCATTTTTCCATCTCTGCATAGCATGATTATAAACATTAAAAGTTCCTTCCATAAATTTTTGAAATTTTGCTTTATCTCTATAATGAAATTGATTCTTTAATACTCCAGCAAGTTCTGGTGATGCATCTTCTTTGGACGCTTCGCCTTCTGATAGGAGTAAATCCAGAGTATTTTGGTCAACTTTCGTCTTAACTACACAGGGTCCCCAGTGTAGTATTCCATATTTTATTTCACTCATTCTAAAGTCATTGCCTCTCTATATTGTTGTAGACTAACTACTTTGTCATTAAACATATAATCAGGTGAATAATGGTCTATAATTTTTTCTATCTTCTGCATCTTAACCTGAGCATAAGGCCACAGTAAACGACAAACATAGTATGCATCTCTAAAAGTGCATCTCCATCGCCATTGCATTAAATATCGAGTACCATTTTTTCTAAAACCAGATCTAGGTTTTTTATTAACAGTGCCAACGTTTAGTGTTTCATGTACCCAACGAATCACAGATTCATCAGTCATAGTTATTTCCATACTAATACGCATAGAATTAGATATTCTGTATCCCTTTCCTTTATGTTTCTTTTTCTTTTCAGGTCGTCTAGTAAAATTAATACTCCCTTCACCATCAAAGAGTCCAGCAATGTATGCTGCAGTACTAACTTCCATTTTTTACCATCACTCTCATTACTGTTGTCCAGGGATTTATGTTAAAATCTGCTTTAGTGCAAGAGCTTGTCAGTATTACTATCATAGTTATCAACAACATCATATTGAGATACTTTGGGTTCATAAACATAAAATTCTCCTTCCGAATCACACTCCCAACATTGGTGAATATTAATCTCATTTGAGTCTTCTTCGTCTGTTATTTTAATAAAGCCATTGCCATTACATACATCACAGATGGCTTTGTGTATTCTATACTTTTTTAATTTTACCATTTAACTTTTTCGCTTTCTCATTTGCAAGTGATTCAATTGTTTTACTAATAGATAGTTTTGCGTCTGGCAATAAAACTTTAGACAAAGCAATTAAAACCTTGTATGTATCGTGAGTTAGAGAAACATTACGGTATTTTGTTATATCAGTCATAGTTCCTTTCATTTATTTATTATGACTATATAGGATTTCTGTGGGGAGATGTCAATGGAAAAATTTATTATTTATATGTGGTTATGTACTGCAACAGCTACTATTGATTGTAAGCTGATTGAAACTGAAAGATTTAAATTTAAAGATGTATATGATTGCACCGTGTATGGTTATACACACTCCACTAAATTAATGAGAAAATTTGGCAGAGAAGATGTAAACAAATATAATGTTTATACTAAATTTTTATGTATTCCAGAAGGCGCAGGACCAAAGACAGAAACATAATTGACAATATGGCAAAATTGTGTTAGAGGAAGTTTCTTACCTTTAATACCTATCCTATCACTCTCTCTTTAGGATAGGTTTATTCTCCATACCCATCTATTGCTTTCGGGTGAAATTCTTTTCTCTCTTTAGCCTGTCTTACTGATTCTTTATACGATTCCTCCAACTCTTTTTTCTCCTTTTCTGCCTCTTCTAAAAAATCTAGCTTGGGTACTTCTTTCATTTCCCATTTAGTAATAATATCACTTATCTGTTGATAAGGGTAATTCCTGGCAACCATATCATTACGATAGGCTTTAATTTCTTTTAATAATTTTTTTGTTTCGTCGTTCATAGTAACCCCCACAGTTTCCGTGCACGTACTCCTGCAGGAGCAAAGGCTCCGAGGCTACCCCTACCATAGCGGGGGTCACAGCTTGACGTACAGGGAATAGCGCGAGGCATGATATGGACGCCGGTCCTTTTCAATTCATTTACATATACATCCATAAAAATCACCACTACCATCATTCATCATATGAATGTTCAAGGATTTAACATAAGTTGTTAGTTTTAATCTTAATATTTCACAAAGATCAGAACAATTTATTTCAGTAATTATTTCTATTCCTGCTATCATCTGTTTTGTTACTGGAACAAGATGATACATTCCGTCGTTCAGTATTATTAATTCCATTTACCCATTCCTCTATAAATTTGTACCAAAGATCCCTATATTTAGGGTCTTTAGTTTTATTCCACAGATTTGCGGCCTCGTCTATTTTCTTTAGTGTCATGTTTTCTTTTTCCCCACGATATTATTTTATTAAATCCTGGAACATTTATCTTCAAATCAGCGTATGGTCTCCATTGCTGTTTAATCATGTTTAATTCAATAATTAATACAGACCATTGTTTAGGGCTTATATTTTTACTTGTTATTGTTAGTTTTTTTTCTTTCATGCTGTATATATAGGATATCAATGGATATTTGTCAACTACTTTTTTCTGCCTTTTCTTCTTTTTTTATGCTGTCTTTTTTCGTGCTTATTTAACTTCTTTTTATGACGTCCAGGCCGTTTTCGTGGCTGATCTTTCTTATAATTATTTACTCCGTATAACGGTTTTTTCTTACCCATTCTTAGGTGCTTCGAATCTTATACCTTTAGGATTAGATATTTGAGGGATGTATGAAATTTTGCCATTAATATGTTGTTTTAAATCAGCACCACAGGTAATACATCTGAAATAATCTTTGGCAACAGATACCAGCAACGTGTCACAAGTACAAGTGGGACATGTTCCATTAACTATTTCAGTTTTTATATCTATTTTTCCAAACATTAATTACAGTTCATTTTGTCTATATCCACAGGTTTTCCACCTTTGAAAAGCCATAGCCAAGATTCAATTTTTGTTCCCTCTTGCGTGTAGGTACATTTAGGTCCTACTGCCACACATGAAGTAAATGCTAATAAAGAGAATAACAAAAATAATTTCTTCATATTATTGTGATAATGGATTTGATGTAGAAACCTTAATTTCTTCTATTTGAACTTTTAATAATTCGATTTCTTTAGCATTAACTAAAGATTTAGTATGGTCATGAGCAACTGGATGTTCATGAGAAGTGTCAACATTTTCTAATTTATTAACCTTTTCTTCTAATACTGCAATAGCGCTTTCCATCGCTGAAGTATCGACAACAGTTTCTTCTCTAGCTTCTATTGCATCTAGTTTAGTTGTAATTTCTCCGTACTTAACGAAACCACCACCGATTGCAACAATTGCTGCTATAAGTGCAGCTATTCCTGCTAGTTGGTCCTTAATATTTTTCATTACTTAACCCCTTTTACCTTGTTTTAGTTCGCCTGACCCTTGTTTTTCTGCTTCTTCTTCAGCTTTCTTTTTAGCTGCTGCTGCGGCTGCTGCTGCTTCTGGAAAATCCTTTACAGGATGTAGTTGTTTATTATTAACATTTTTTTTACCGTGTAAGATAGGACTTGTTCCTTTAAATTCTATTCCCATTTTTTAATGCCTCCAATTCCATTAAAAGCCTTTGTTTCTTAATTTTTATTTCATTAAGTTTCCTAGCTTTGATTTCTATCTTATCATTTTGGACATAACTTGCAAGATTAGTATTTGGATATATTTGCCTAAAATCAAATATATTTAATTGGTCTAAATATATGTTTTTTGGCTTATAAAACACTGTATTTGCATAAGCATTTAGTGATGCTTGTTCACTTGTCATAGCTTCCATTTTTATAATATTTTTAACAGCTAAGTTTTTAGATATATCTTTAATATCTTTGTCAACTTTATCCATTATTCTGTCAAGATTTTTGACAATAGCTTTTTTCTGTTGTATCTTTTTTTGTTTGGCAAGCTTCTTAGTCGAAACAGCGGACTTTTTAGGAGTTTCGCTAGTAGATTTTTCTTCTTTAATTTCTTCTTTTTCTTCTTCATTGGTTGCTTCTACCATTTTAGTAGGTTCTTCTTCAACAGCTTCTTCAGTCATTTCAGTGTTTTCCTCTTCCATAACCTCTTCTTCAACCATTTCTTTTGACTCTTCTTCTATCATTTCTTTTTCCATTACAGTTTCTTCTTTCATCATTGGTTTTTCTTCAATAATTTCTTCTTCCTCCATAACCATTTCTTCTTCTTGAGATACCATCGGTAAGAAGCTTGCAATGATTTCTTCTGTTTCTTCATATATTTCCTCCTCTTGTGGCATCATCATTGTAAAAAAAGAAGTGCTTGTTTCTTCTTCCATAGGCATTTCTTCCATTTCCATAACTATTTCTTCTTCAAATATTTCTTCTTCCATGGGAATTTCTTCCATAATAACTAACATTGGTTCAAAGGTCATTTCTTCAAATTCTTCTTCCATAGGTGGTGCTATAAGTGTAAACTCTTCAAACATTTCTTCAATATATTCAAATGTAAACTCTTCAAATATTTCTTCTTGTAGTTCTTCAAATATTTCACTTATTTCTTCAACAATTTCATTTGCTATAATTGTATTGTCATATGTCATTGTCAATTTAGCACCTAACAAATTAGGTCCACCTAGATTTACTGGAGTAGAATCACCATCTATCCCTGTCCAGGTCCAATCAAATTTATTAGAGCCACTTCCATTGTATATAACTTGGTCTGTGTATTTATGTGCGTTTGCATAGTATCCTGAGTCTGTATTCCTTATTTGATCCACTTGAGATAATACTTCGCCATCAGAGTCTAGTATTTTAACAGTAGTTTTAAATGTATCTCTGCCTGACTGAGCTTGACCACATGCGCTAGATGATCCAGACCATTCACAGTTTTGAATAATAGTTGTAGAATCCAGTGTAACACCATTGTCTAACATTGCTTGAGTGCTAGTTTCATCACCAGTTGTAACGTTAACTAATGATCCTTGATAGTTTAACGTTCCTGTACCTGATGATGTACTACCTACTTCTACTTCCTGATAATTCCAATTTGAGTTTGTGCATGTAGTATTGACAGACGTAAAAGATGAACAACTTGATTGTACGTTTGGTATTGTAGTGTCTACAGATTGTAAATTAGAGGCAGAACCAGTGCCATTTGGTAATAAATTACTTGTTGTTATTTCTTCTGCTGAAGTTGTAAGGGTTAACATCGTCAGCAAACCTATTAATACGATAAATCGCATATCCCGCTCCTACTATCATTATTATTAACCAAATCATTTAGGATTTTTCCATTCTATATTTTTTTTCTTTTTTAAATTTTTTTTGTTTTCTTCTTTAGCAGCTTCTTTATCTGCTTTTTCAAATTCTTCATTCATTTTAAGTTCTTCTTCGAGTCTTTTCTTTTCAGATAATGCTGCCTTTTCAGCTAATGCTTTTTCTTTTTTCTCTCTAGCCTTCATACGTTTTACATATAAATCATAATCTGGTCTTTCGTGATCGTATTTAGACCACAACGCTTCAGCTTCTTTACCTATACGACCATCAATTGGGCATGGAGTACCAGCTTGTATCATTGATTCAAATACACGTTCATCTTGGCAGAGAATTGCAACTGCTGCTACTTTCATACCAAAGTCATTAAGTATTCTTGCTAATTTTAATCTTTCACAATTTTCATCAATTACATGTTTGCCACCAGACAAACCTATTCCAAATGTTTGAATACCTGCAGAGACCCCAACAGCACAAACGTCTTGAGTCATAGAGTTATAAGAAGGCGCTGCAGCTGATGGTGGCGCTGATTTTATATCTGAATTAGTTGTATTTGTTGTAGTTGATGTACTTGTAGAACCTGATTCATATGTAGTTGTAGCAGTTGACGTATATCCACCTTCAATCGCTGTGTTAGATCCTGATGTATTTGTTTGTGTTGAACCAGGATAAGCTGGTCTAATAAGTGTTAATAAACAAATTAAAATAATTAGTGCTCCTGTGAAATAATATTTTGTAAATCTATGCATAATTATTGGCAACTTTCACACTCTTCTGTGTCGTCTATTACAAGACCACCATTATTCTCATAAGTTGAATCTTCGGCTCTGTCTTTACCATTTTTACATTCACAATTATCACATACACATGCTCCACCTTTATCTAAACTATCTTCAGGTAAATGCATTGTATTATTACAATGACAATCACATTGACAATTTTTACATTTTCCCATTATACTTCTCCTGCAGCACGACAAACTGTACAGGACTTTTTATATCTCGGATAGTGTGTAGTACATTTAATGTCTTCTACTTTAACATCTGGTTCCAAATGTAGATCTTTTTTCTCTCTGTAAAAAAGGCATTTTATCCAATTTATAATTTTTTTAATCATGTTTTTTCTCCTCAATTTCGTAAAAGAATTTATCAGTATCTTCTGTTTTCCATTTACGGGTATCTTCAACATTCCATTCACTCGTTTGCACTTTCCAATCAGGTACTTCATTCTTAACAGTGAATGAAGGTATATCCCAAAGGATACGATTGTTAGGTTGTGCTGCATAATTTCCATTCTCTAGAGCGAGAATGTGTGCGCACTTATGTTCGTGCGGAATTTCTGAATGATCAGTGTCTACTATATTACTCTCTGGGTGTGCCCAGTCAACTGTAAAAAGATATGCTCCAGGATGTAATTTCTTATCTTTTCCAAAATATCTCCCTGATTGTCCATCTAAGATATCAAAAGAAGTAATGCTAGGATAATAACTAAAACAGTTCCAAAGCTCCAGCTCATCAAGTCGCATCCTAGGAACTTCTTTTGGGTCATAACCTCTTTGAATAAATGCAGAGATCGGTAACCTATAGAAGACAGCACCATTTTCCATGATTGCATGAAAGAGTATAGGACGCCCTGTAATTGATGCCAAGCCAAATATAATACAGTCTTCCACTTCTCCATGGTGACTTTTGAGATCATAGAGATATTCTCTCCTGATCTGTGAATAGGTCACAGGAATATTTGCATTTAGATAGGCCATGTATCATAAATTATTTAACTAAAATTATGATGATAACAATAGCGACAGCTATACCGATTTGAACTTTTCTATCGGATTTAACTTTTGCAATTATTTTGTTTACTATTTCCATAGTTCCCTCCGTTTTTATTTTATTATACCCCAATTTGGTCCAGATTCATAGTCTACTTTATTAGGAACTTCAAGAGAAACTGCATGTTCCATTATCTCTTTTATCCTATCTGCATTGTTATTGACTGATATATCTAGTTCATCATGTACCTGAATATGTGGAGTAATTCCTTCTTTATATAAATCTATCATTGCTTTTTTTGTCATGTCAGCAGCTGATCCTTGTATTAATCTGTTTAAAGCTTTATATGTGTAAGCTCTCTTGATCCCTGGTCCGTGTTCCATGAGCGCTTGATCGTGAGGCAATGCTTTATGAATACCAAACTGATTTGGTTCCCATAAATGAAATCTACACAGTCTTCCAAGTAACGTTCTAATTTTACCAGAGTCTTGTGCTCTTCTCATTACAGCATCCATTAGTTGTTTAACAAATGGAACTTTGCCGTGATACTGTTTAAATAATTCTTCAGCTTTATCTTTAGATACACCGAGTTCAGCTTGTAATTTATTTTTTCCCATACCATAGAACAGACCAAGATTTATAGTCTTAGCCTGTAATCTAGGTATCTCTGCCATGTCTGCTACGATAGTATGAAAATCTGCGTCTCCCTCATGATAAGCATTCAATACTTCGTCCACTCCATAGAGATTCTGTAAAGTTGCATAATGCACTACCAACCTAGGCTCTTGTTGAGAATAGTCAAAACAACCCCATGTATGGCCCTCCTCGGGTATAAATAATGACCTAATCCGTGGTCCAAGTTCCTTGTTGCGTGCTGGTATTTGTTGTAGATTTGGATTTGAATAACTAAATCTTCCCGTTACTGTTCCTCCATTATCTGATCTTAATTGATTAATTTCTGCATGGATTCTACCCTTGTAAGAATGTTTCAATATGGTATCAATAAATGTGGTATGGGCCTTATTAATTTCTCTGGCTCGGGCTATTCGTTTCACTAGTGGGTGGGGGTGATTCTGTAAAAAGTTTTTAGTAAATGATGGAGAATTTGTTTTTTCGGTGCGGTCAAATGGTAGGTGAAGTTTTTCAAAAACTTGCACAATGGAACGTGCAGCCCATATTTGAACATCTACTTGTGTTTCTTTTTTTACTAATTGTAATAATTCTTTTTCTTCTTTATGTAGCTCTTCTTTTAATTTTTGAGCTGCTTCAACGTCTACACGTACTCCTAAAAAACGCATATCGATTAAGCATGGAAATAGTTCAATCTCCAAATCAAAAATAGATTGTATATCTTGGTGTAAAATTTCTTTCTTTAATTCTTGCCAAAGTTCAAAAGTTAATTCAGCGTCTTTTTCTGCATATGCGCCAACATAAATGGCAGGTAGTTTATACATTTCTGCCTTGGCGTCAACTCCCCAATCCTTTGCAGCTGCATATAAATCTGTTTCATTCTTTGTCTTTCCAGTGTATCTTTTTGAACAGTTGTTTAAGTCATAACGCATTTGATTCTCATCAACTAAGGCCGATGCAATCATCGTGTCCACAATTTTACCGTTAATACTTAAACCGAGCGCTCTTATCCAACAAACGTCATACATGGCGTTATGGAATATTTTTGTGGCTGGTGTAGATAATACACCTTGAAACCATTTTAAAACTTTTTTACGGTCCATATTACCACCACCTTCGTGAGCAATTGGATAATAGCCAGACCATCCTTTAACAGCTACAGCTACTCCAGTAATGTCTCCTCTATTAGTAACTGAACCTGAACCCATTTTTATTAAATCTGGGTCTTTTGTTTCTAAGTCAATTGCTATTTCATTGTGCTTCGATAAATCTGGAAATTCTGTTGGTGGTAGCCATTCGGTTTGTGGTTTGAAAAGAGGAATTTGCATTACTTAATAATTCCCCATGAATTTTTATTTTTTTTTATCTCTTTCACTTCTTCAGGATAGTCTCTATCAATGGCCATGTCAATATAATGTTTTGCTTTTAATAAATCTTGTTTTTGATTTTTTTGTTTGTGCCGACATAAATATTTTATTGCATTGCCTTCTGCAAAAGGAATATTATTTTTATTAATAAATTCTGATGGTTGAATGACCATAGACTGGTAGTGATTCCCACCTACCTGCTTTTTATATATATCGCTCATACGTCCCCCATAGGAAATGCTTTATTTTCATCTTTGGGTCTTACAACATGTAAATGCTCTTTTGCTCTAGTTGCACCTACATAAAATAATCTATTTTCATCATCACGATTTCTTTCATAAGATTTTTGAGTATTCATAGTAAGATCTGGTAATATAACTACATTATCTTCTTCTCCACCTTTAACACTGTGAATAGTAGATAGTTTAATTCGTGGCTCTCTGTTTAATTCTTCTCCATTAGCTCTCATTTTTCTAATATAAGTAATTCTTCTTGATCCAGCATTATCAAAACATTCGTACCAAGTATTTTTAGTATTAAGACCATGTCCACTTGTTAGCTGGTCTATTCCATAGAATGATTCTTTAGATAAAGATTTTAATTTATTTTTTTCCCAATTAGTTGAACTCATGTACTGAGATATATTCATAATATCTTTGTAATGTAATAATTGTCCTCTTCTTAAATGCTCCCAATTAAGTGCTGCTTCTTGAATACTTTTTTCATAAGACTTATTAAATCTGTCTTCAAAATATAATCCTTTTTCTTTTAATACATCTTCTAAAGCTTTTAATTGATATCTTGTCCTAGTTAATACTAACCAGTTTCCTTTATTCATATTAATATCTTCAAAATTCCAATACTTACTAATTGCTCCTTCATGTGATTTTGGTTTCCATTCTTTGTGTAATCGGTTGGAGACTCTTTCTATAATCTTCATAGCATAATCATGAATCTTTCTAGGTATTCTCATTGATTGAGTTAAATTTAAAATTTTTCCTTTTTGTGTAATAAAGGAATCTACATCCGCTCCTGCCCATCTAAATATTGCCTGATCATCATCTCCTGCAATAAAAGAATCTTGTGTATTAAAACTATCAACCATATCCCATTGCATTCGAGATAAGTCTTGTGCTTCATCAACAAATACCACTTCAAACTTGGGAGATTTATCTGACTTAACAAAATCTAATATCATGTCATTATAATCTATAAGTCCATAGTCTTTTTTATATCTGTCTAATTCATTAGCTATAATAACAAGTTTATTATATTCTAATTTTTGAGTATGTTCTTTTAAATTGAATTGTTGATCTAACGTAATGTTTCTTAATTTTGCAAGATTGATAATTCTTAAGTAATCGCTTTTTGTAGTAAACAAACCAGTTTCTTCGTCATCCCAATCGTTATAATCTATAGGTATTTGAATCTTCTTTCCTAAATCTTCATAATGCCTGCGTTGCATAACATTTTCTTTACTAATTCCTAAACGTCTAAATGCTAGTGAGTGCAATGTTCTAAAATATGGAAGATCATCTTCTGTTAAATTAAATTTTTTAACAGCTCTGTCTCTTGCTTCGTTCGCTGCTTTTCTAGTAAATGCAAAATAACCTACTTTATCTGGATCAGTTTCTTTTAAATAATCATCAACTTTATTTAATAAAGTATGCGTCTTCCCCGTTCCAGGAGGTCCTAATACAATTGTTTTCATAGTGTTAAAAATATCCACATACATGTTAGTATTGTTAAAAATAATAAATCCCTCATTTTATCTCTTTAATTTTATTTTTAATTGAAGTGTTAAATTTAATTTCATCAGAACTAAGTTTTTGATGAGCAATGGGGTCTACCATTTCATATTCTCTGTTTTTATAATGAAACTCCCAAAAAGTTTCATATACAACTTTTCCTTTTTCAGTTTTCTTAAGTTTCCAACCAGTTCCATCGTCTGAATAATATACGTGATTAGTTTCAAAATTGCCATGTTGTGGATAAAGCATTTTTACAAAACCATCTTCATCCATTTCTATTTTATTTAAATATTTTATATAAATAGTTTTAAATTCTTTACCATCGACATGATGTGCATCCATTCTAGGATCAATGTTTGGTCTATATCCTTGATTCTTTTTCCACTTTATTTTGTCATCACTTATACAATGCTGAAGTGCTTCGATCACAGCTGCTTTTGGTTTTAAACTTTCATTTTTGTGTCCATCGCCACCAAAACAAACTAATCTTGCTACAGAAAAAGCATACATTTCTCCATAATCATCAATTGTTTCCATTAAAAAAGGATTACCATTCTTATCTTTATCTGCTAATTTACCATCAACCATACCTAATGTTTTAGACATTTTATATGTTGGTTTTCTAGTCCAAAACTCTAATCTTGTTCCACCACTCGCTCCATAAATTTCATGATGTGTAACTTTTATTTCTATTATTTTATCTCTTTGTTCTTTCCAATTTTGTTGGACCTCTGGTTTAAGTGGAGAGTAATAATATTTATCCATCATATCTTTTACATGATTTGTTTCCTCCTCATTTAGTACATAATTTAATGGCCAAGATTTTTTCTTTTCTTGATAAAATTTGTAACATCCTTTTTTAGTGTCGGGTTCTCTTCCCCATATTGAAAATTTTTCTCTTTTAGCCATTAAAATGAATCCCTCGGTTTAAGTTGTTTTTGTTGATATACTTTTTCTGGTTTTTCAAATGCATCTACTATCATTACACTTGGTCTTTTCTTACCAATATAAATTCTATCGTCTGTACAACCACAGTGTTGGATTAATAAATCTTGTGTAGTTTGATGTTTTTCTGGCCATTTTCTTCTTTGTAAATAACCATGAAAGAATTTATTAAATATAAAATGATGCTTACTTTCTGATGTCCATACATTTCCTAAAAATATTTCTTCTTTATTTGTTGTCGCTGCTGAATCATTAGTGCAATATTCTTCTAAATGATCTTTTAATTGTTCAATTAATGATGATCCAATCGGTGCTTTTATGATTTCTACTCCTGCAAGTAGCATATCTGTATATTTTTCAAATTCTTTTATTGTAATTCTTGGTGGTTTTTTATTTATTTGTTTTGCAACAGTTCTTCTAAATAATCTTTGTTCTAATAAAGAATCAATAGTATCTAATTTTATTCTTTCTCCATCTACATTAACCCAATAATATGGTTCGTCTAATTCTACTTTCTGTAAATCACTCAAAGTAGGAAATACGGATTCCCCACCTATTCCAAATTTTCTAGTCTTACATAACGATTTATCACAATGATTACACATTGGTTCTTCATTACATTTAAAACCTAAATCTTTTTTACTGTGAAATTTTATTTTATCTTGGATAACTTTATCTTCTAGTGGTTCTACAAAATGTGTATAATTAAATTGATTTATTTTTTTAGACCATTCTTCTGGCCATTTTCTTTTTGCATATTGAATAAATTGATAAATAACTCTATCTCTTCCATCATCTAATTTATTTTGTGTTAATGATTCTAAACAAGGAGGCCCGTCAGAAAATTCTGATTGGGGCCTCTCTACTTTTATGGAACCAACATCTAGTTGTTTTACATTATTATAGATTCCATAAAATTCTTCTAAATTTGCTGCTGTGCCATCTTCTTTAAATGCATATCTTGTTGTATCATCACCATTAAAATACGGTAAATTTAAAAAGTTTCCTGTATCATCTTTTGATTTTAATTCTATTTGTTTTGGAAAAACTTCTGCTCCTCCATAACCTAGTACGGCACTAATAGATAAAAGTTTATCTCTTACTATTTTTGCTTCTACTGGAACTTCTGTAAATAAAAAAACATGAGCACCTCCCGATTTAGATCGGAATACTACTAATGGTAATTTTAAGCTTTTAATTTTGTTAATTAATTTTTTATGATCGAAACCTGCATATGAATCTATATCAATGCAGCCCCATCTACATTTATTATCATCATTGATTGGAATAATTCCAAGACTAGGTTCTGTGCCTTGTAAATGATTTAACCAAAGTTCCTCTGTGACTGATTCACGTGCTACAAAAGATTTTCCTTTTATCTTTTGCCCATCTGCACCTTTTTTGTCAACATAAGTGACACCACGTGCGCGTTCTAATCCTTGAAATATATTTTTAAAATTTTCTATTCTACTTGTTATAACTGACATAAAAATTCAAGTGGGCGTTTCCACTCTCGCTTAGACGCCCACTACCTAGGATTCGGTTAGTATGGTGTACTTGAAGTTTCTTCAGTTCCGTGTTTAACTTTAACCTTACCTTTGCTGATTTGTGCAGCAAAATTTTTGGAAAGTTCATACACTTCCTTTTTTTCAACTGGGCCAACTTTAGTCACATCCCATCCAAACCATGTTCCTTTGTCATTAGACATCTGAACGGTTTTTAGATTATAAATATGGCTATATGTAGGCGGTGTAAATAAACCATTTTTACCTTGAAGTTTAATACCCATCATCATTGAATTCCATTTTCTACTCACTTTTAATTGAGTAGCTTTCATAGAAATCAAAGCTGAAGATGGACTACCATTCATAAAAATAA
>VTLG01013389.1_pt1 | contig 16564 bp, 23 predicted proteins | sample 4694571 | NCBI WGS metagenome assembly VTLG01 (sample SAMN12604809, study PRJNA352737) | marine metagenome | biome: ENVO:00000447; feature: ENVO:00000209|ENVO:00000569|ENVO:01000036; material: ENVO:00002151; isolation source: viral sequences binned using virsorter ...
AGTAAAAGCTTTACAAGAAGCTGATGATAAAATAGATGCGTTGACAGCTAGAGTCACGACATTAGAAGGATAAGGAGTAAAAAATGGCAGTAACAAAAACAATAACAAGTTGTACCCCATACGTTAACAGCAGTAGCAAAGTTGATAAATGGGCTATAGAAATGACTTATAAAAACGATAGTGAAGGCGATTCTACCTATTACACATCTACTTTTAACACTATAGTTCCGCAATTAGACCAAGACGGGAATGCTAACTTTACACTCAAAGCTAAAAGCAGTTGGACAAATGCCAATCTAGTAGCTATTTGCCCTGTTTCACGATGGGATGCAGTATTTGCTAGTCAAGTAGATAGTGTAATTACTAGCCCACCAGTAGAAAGTACACCAGACCAAGCGTTTAGCGTACCTAGTTAATGGCAGAAGTCACAGTACATAATATGCCTTCTGTTTTCGTTATGGAAACAGAAATGCCTATTAGTATGGTGAACGACTTAAATGATTACCTTGATGAATATAAGGAAGACCAAGATAAAAAATCATTAGCTGATACTTTAGTAGGACAAATATCTCAAGGCGAACAATTACTGATGGATAATGCAGACCCTAGACTTGAAGAATACAATAATTTTATCTGTAGTCTTGGTGCTGATTACATAAACTTTTTTAGCAATAATACAGGTTCTCGCCTTTCTTCTCCAAAGGCAGTAGCCATCGATGAAACATGGTCGGTACATAGTTACGAAGGCGACTATAATCCAATCCACGATCATGGGACAAAAACCATAATGGGAATATCAACGACTGGTTGGACAAAGGTACCCCAACAGATATTAGACCAACCTGTAGCTGGGTCGCCAAACTACTCCTTATATAATACATCTGGCGATTGCGATGGCTACATTGCTTTTAATTATGGTAGAAACGAATTGATGAATACAGAAAGACTAAGACCACCTCAGTCTTTTGTTATGAAACCAGAAGTAGGCAAACTATTAGTATTTCCTTCTTGGTTACAACACATGGTATATCCCTTTAAAGGTAAGGGCGAAAGAAGAACAGTAGCATCTAACTTAAATTGTTGGGATGTTCCAAAAGAATCATTAACAACGGAGAAAACAGATGTTATATCTTAATATTTTTATGTGGGTTACAGCCATAATAGCAATAGCTTCATTAGTTGCTGCTATAACTCCCACTCCTAAAGGAGATAAATTTTTGGCTCAACTATATAAAGTTATAGACTTTTTAGCTTTAAATATAGGAAAAGCTAAAGATAAATAATGCAAGATACTAATGAAGTATTTGAAGTACGCATGAAGGGACATGAAGATTTATGTTCTTTGCGTTATGACAATATTGAAAAACGATTAGAGTCTGGAAATAAACGTTTTGATAAAATAGACAAAATGTTGATAGGCATATATGGAATTATGCTTAGTTTTGCAGGATATATAGAGTTTTTAAAATAATGCGTAACTATAGAAAAGAATACGATAATTATCAAAGCAAACCAAAACAAAAAAAAAATAGAGCTAGTAGAAATAAAGCTCGAAGTATTCTTGTTAAATCTAATAAAGTAAAAAAAGGTGATGGTAAAGATGTTCATCACAAAGACGGTAATCCTAGAAATAGTAAAAAAAGTAATTTAAAAGTTACTACTAAATCTAAAAATAGATCATTTAAAAGGAATAAAGATGCCACAAAAAAAACCCGCAAATAAAACTAGAGCAAAAGTTAATAAAGTTGTAAAAGGTTTAAAGAAAGCTAGTAAGACACACGCTAGGCAAGCTAAAACTTTGCAAAGTTTAAAACTTAAAAAAGGTGGTTCAACTAAGAAAAAAAGTAAAAGTAAAGTTAACGAAGCAGGAAACTATACAAAGCCCGGTATGAGAAAATCTCTTTTTAACAGAATTAAAGCAGGTTCTAAAGGTGGTAAACCCGGACAATGGAGTGCTAGAAAAGCACAAATGTTAGCTAAACAATATAAAGCCAAAGGGGGCGGTTACAAAAACTAATACAAAAGGAGCAGAATATGTCGCATTTAATAAGCAACATACCTTATTTTAAATGTTGGGTCAGAAAAGAATTTACTTGTGATCATCAAAATTATCACGATGAATATATACACGCATTAGCTATAGCTGTTAATACAATACCTGATAGGTCTTTAAGTTTTCAAGTAGTTTTTACGGGATGCGAAATAGATAATGATGATGAACTAGAAAATATTCATGGTGGTGCTATGTGGGCAAGAATGCCCATACAGGCATTAGTTTTTGATATGGCTATGCAACAGTTTCCACAGCGTATGGAGGATCATTTAGTACAGCCTTGGGATTGTGAATCAAGAGATCATTCAGTAATTGTAATGGATAGAGTTAGCTCTAGTCCTTGGATAAGTAAAATTAATAATGACTTTTATCAAAGTCGTTATTTATTTACAGTTGATTATACTAATAATCAAATAGCAGATAGTCCTGATCAACACAAACAATCTCATGTTTTATACATAACAGAAGATTGCGAATGGCAAGGCAATATAGTTGCTTTACCTAACAATAGAGTCAGAGCAACCAGTCCTGCTTTATGGAGAACAGGAGAAGGTGCTCCTGATTTTGCACCATCTCAATACATACATTCGGCAGAAGGACATCAAAGTTATACAGACCCATCTATTACTTTTAACAATTTATATAGTGAGGGATTAGAAGAAGAATAGGAAAACACATGGCACTAAAAAAAACACAAAAAAGCCTTAAACGGTGGTCTAAACAAAAGTGGAGAACTCCAAGTGGCAAAAAATCTTCTGAAACAGGAGAAGTTTATGCACCAGCTTCAACGATAAAAAAACTTAAATCAACTCCTAAAGGTAGAAAAAAACTAGCAGCAGCTAATAAGAAAAAAAGAGCAGCTACTAAAAAAGGTAAACAACACGCCAAACACGGATTACATAAGGGTAAAAAAAGATAATGGCTAAAAAGAAAGACTCAAGATTAGCAAGAGCAGGTGTATCTGGTTTTAACAAACCTAAACGTACTCCTAATCATCCTAAAAAATCACATATTGTTGTAGCTAAAGAAGGCGATAAAATAAAAACTATACGTTTTGGACAGCAAGGTGTTAAAACAGCCGGTAAACCAAAAGCAGGTGAATCTTCTAAACAAAAAGCTAGACGTAAATCTTTTAAAGCAAGACATGGTAAAAACATAAAAAAAGGAAAGATGTCAGCAGCATATTGGGCTAATAAAGTAAAATGGTAATTAGTAGAGCTAATATGAAGAATCAAGTAACAAAAGGTTCTTTAAAAAAACGTAAAAAATCTAAAAAGAAAAAGGCAAAATAATGTATGAATATAGTTGCACAGTCAAAAGGGTGGTCGATGGCGATACTGTGGACGTTATTCTTGATCTTGGGTTTGATATTTTTCATAAGTGTCGTGTTCGTTTATATGGCATTGATACTCCCGAGTCACGTACTCGTAACTTGGATGAGAAAGCTAGAGGAAAAATGGCTGGGTCTTTTCTAAAAAAATCTGTAGAAGAAGGTGAAAAAGTAATCATACAAACTAAATTAAAAGATTCTAAAGGTAAATACGGAAGAGTATTAGGAGAAGTAGTTGTTGATAATAAAAATATTAATAAATTAATGATAAAAAAAAATCTAGCTGTTGCTTATTTTGGTCAAAGCAAAGAGGAGATTGAATCTGAACATTTAAAAAATAGACAAATATTAATAGATAAAGGGCTATTTGTAGCCGTTGAATAATGGAAGATATTACTTTATTTATAGCAGAAGTTGGGTTTCCCATAGCTGCTGCTCTAGGATTAGGTATTTTTATTTGGAAACTTATCAATAGAATAATAGATGGTATGGAAACTAAATTAGATGTACTAGACGATAAAGTAGCTGACCAAATATCTCAAATGGAAGATAGACTTGGAACTAAGTTAGATTCACAACACGGCATCTTAGTAGCTCTAATAGATCGCATAAGAAGTTTAGACAATGAAATAATTAGACAAGATACACTTATAAAAACAATACTAGGTGTGCCTCAGTTAATAGACAGTAACAAGATTGCGAAAGCAGATCGTGACGATCAACGAAAAGATTAATGGATAGAGAAAAACAAAAAGTATTACTTGTAATCTGTCTACTAGGTTTAACTAATATTGTATTGCTTTCCTTAACACTTAATGCTGATGAAATGACTCATAAGTTTAAAAACCCAAGTTTTTCAGGTGTTGGTACATCTAGTCACTACTTGACTATAGAGAATCAAGAATTTAATAGAAAAGAAGCTATACGTGAAGAGATAAAGGCATATACAGAAGACTTAGAAAGAGAGGCTGAGAACACTACGTTAGCTAGGTTTATACGTAACTTAGAGAGTAGAATATATGCACAACTTAGCAGACAGTTGGTCGATAGCTTGTTTGGTGAAACTGCATCTGATTTTGGTACTCTGGAATTAGAAGGTAACACTATAGAATATAGAGTAGAGGACGATAAAGTAACACTAATAATTACAGATGAAGAAGGCAATACAACAGAAATTACTGTACCTCTCGGTTCTTTTACTTTCTAGTTGTGCTTTAATTGTTGATCCATTAGATAACGGAATACCACCTATAAGACATATAGAATCAGCCGAAGTTAGTTCTTTATTAACTGATTTAGCAGAGGTGCCTCTTCCTATACGCAAACCTGTAGTAGCTGTATATCCAAGTTCTTTTAAAGATGATACCGGACAGCGAAGAAGTAACAGTCAATATGCAAGTTTTAGTACAGCAATAACTCAAGCACCCGATGCTTATCTCATAAGAGCATTACAACATTCTGGTGTTTTTGATGTCGTTGAACGTACCGGTTTAGATAATCTTACAAAAGAACGTCAGATAATACGTACTACCAGAGAGAACTTTGAAGAAAAACAAAAGGTAAAACCTTTAATGTTTGCTGGTTTATTAATGGAAGGTGGTGTTGTAGGTTATGAAACGAATATTAAATCAGGTGGTGCTGGTGCTAGATATTTAGGTATAGGTGGCTCCAAAGAATACAGACAGGATTCTGTAACCATATCTTTACGAACTGTATCTGTTTTAACAGGTAAAATATTAATAGAAGTATTAGTTACTAAAACAATACTAAGTGCATCTGTATCTTCAGATGTGTTTAGATTTTATGCAAATAATACCGAGTTAGTTGAAATAGAAAGCGGTATAGTAGAAAATGAATCAATAAATATAGCTTTACAAATGGCAGTAGAGAAAGCAGTTTTACAAACAATAGAGGAGGGCTATGAAAAAGGCTATTGGAAACAAAATAAAAATACTGACATTAATGAACCTAGTTGTGATGATGAGTGCATCGCCACTATACGGGGCTGATAATGAAATATTTATAGATCAATCAGGAGCAACGTCTAATTTAGATATAGAACAAGTAGGCGGTAGTGGTAACATTATTGGTGGTTCTGATGCAGCAGCAGGTTCTATGACCGCTTTAGATTTAGATGGCGGAACTATGACATTGGATGTCTTACAAAAAGGTAACACAAATAAATTCTTAGGCGATATATGGGCAGACAACTATACGGGTTACTTTTCTTTTATAGGCGACACAAATACGTTTAATATGAGTACAGACGAAACAAATGCTACAGGTGCCGATGGTTCTAACGTAAACGTACAAGTCACTGGTAATACGAACACAATGACACTCAATCACGCTATGACAGCACTAGCAGCTAACCTAGACTTAGATTGGACTATACAAGGTGGCAGCAACAGTATAACTGCATCTATAGATGTAGATGGTGCTACTAATTATATGAACATAGACGGTAACGATAATACGGTAACTTATGATGGTGATGGATATGCAGGTGGATATTTTCATCTAACTCATGTCGGAGGTAGCAGGACTTTTAACATAGATCAGGAGTCAACATCTGATAATGACTGGCTTAAAATTACATCTGCGGGCTCTAGTGGTACTGTCTGTGTTACTCAGTCAGACGCAACTACTTCATTCGTCTGCTAACATAGGTTCAGTATCAGAACTCAGAGGAAACGCACAAGTTCTTAGAGATAAACCGTATAATGCTGAATTAGAGTTCAATATACAACAAATGGATGATGTCCGTACAGAAACGGGCAGAGTAGCCATAACTTTTGAAGATGCTTCTACGGTAAAACTTACAGAGCATTCTAAACTTGTCATAGACGAGTACATTTACGATCCTGATCCATCAAAATCAAAGATGGCATTGAAGTTTGCTAGTGGTACAGCACGTTTTATAACAGGTAAGTTTAATAATAAAAGCAATATATCTATACGAACACCAACGGCAGATATAGCTATTAGAGGCACAGATTTTACTTGTACCGTAGATGAACTAGGGCGGAGTCTGGTTATACTTTTACCAGATGAAAACGGATTATCTAGCGGAGAAATTATAGTATCTACTGGCATAGGTAGTGTCACTTTGAATAAACCTTATCAAGCTACGACTGTATCTGTTTACGAAAGTAATCCTACTAAACCTATAACCTTGGATATATCTTTAGAATTTATAGATAATTTACTTATTGTAAATCCACCAGAAGAAATAAAAGAACAACAAGAAGAAACACAAACACAAACTACAGCAGATTATTTAGAGTTTGATGATTTAGATATTGATTATTTAGCAGAAGATTTTTTAGAAGCAGAAGAAGATTTAGAGTTTACAGAGCTTGATATTGATATGCTTGCTACAAATTTTTTAGAAGATTTATTAAATGTTATTGATGCACTAGCTATAGATAAAGAAGATGATTCTTTAAAACAAGGCGGAGTTGGGATAAGAATTGCAGGAACAAAGATAGGACAAGATAAAGATACACAGATAACAACAATAGTATCAGGACAAAATATAAGTTTTACTCGTTCTGTTAGTCAAAGCACTAAATTAAATGTTGATGGTTCAGGAGCTTATACAATAATATTGATGCAAGATGGTGTAACTAATACTGTAAAAGTTAATGGAGGTTCATCAACTACTATAAATATTAAACAGGGTTCAGGATGAAAAATCTTAATATTTATTTATTATTAATTTTTGCTTTATGTAGCGTATATATTTTTCAACCTTCAGCTTATCAAATATTAAAATTAAAAACTTTTGATGCTTTTGTTACACAACAAGAACCTTCAGATTATTTTACAATTTTAAATATCACAGAAGAAGATATAGCTAGAGAAGGAGGTTACCCCTTATCAAGACAAACACTAGCACAAATACAAATAAATCTTTTACGTAAAGGTGCTATTGGAGTTGGATGGGTTATAGCTTTTCCACAGCCTGATAGATTTGGAGGTGACTTTGAATTTTCAGAAGCGTTGTCTTTTTCTCCTAGTGTATTAGCAATGTTTGAGGGAAAAGGAGAATATCCACCTACAACAGGCACAGTCATATTAGGAAATGATATAGGCGGTATTAAGGCTCAAGGCGTTATACAAAATATAAAAGTTTTAAAACAAAATTCAAGTCAAGGTTTAGCAGTAGCAAGAACAGAAGTTGATAATTTAGTGAGAAGACTGCCGTTATTAATGAGAACTAATGACGGTTGGGTAGCATCTTACGGAACTGAAGTTTTAAAGGTATTAGCTGGTGCAGATACCTATGTTATTAAAACTAATGATAATGGTATAGAAGAAATAAGAGTTAGGGGTTTGCCTCCTGTTAAGGTAGATAGCCTTGGTAGAAAATGGATAAGTTGGGTTGATACACCACAAACCAATCTTGCTGAAATGGATGTAGAAAATAAATTTGTTTTTGTAGGATTTACAGCAAAAGGAATAATGCCACAAATTGCAGTTCCTAATAATAAACTTTTAGAACCTCATAAAATACAAGCAGCTTTAGCAGAATCTATATTAATAGAAAATAGTCCTTATATTCCTGATTATTCTTTGTTAGTAGAATTATTGTTTACATTTATATCACTTTGTTTAGTTATAAGTTTGATCAATGTTCTAGGAATTACTTTTGGAATATCTGCTTCTAGCTTAGTAATAATGGGAACTGCTTTGAGTGGTTACTATTTAATACAAAATGGTTTATTAATAGATGTTACTTGGTCTTTGTTATCTCAGTTTATAAGTGCCTCGACTGCTTTCTATCTTAGATTTAGAGAACAATACAAATTAAGGCAACAAATTAAAGGACAGTTTGGTAAATATCTTGATCCAAGAATGGTCAAAAAATTGCAAGATAATCCTGAACTTTGTCAGGTTAATGGTAAAAGAGTAGATTGTTCTATTATATTTACAGACCTTAGAGGATTTACTAGCTTATCAGAGTCAGTAGAACCAGAAAAGGTTACGTATATTATGAATGCAGTATTAGATGCACAAGTAGAAGCAGCTAATAAATATTTTGGATGCACAGATAAATTTATAGGCGATGCAGGTATGTTTCATTGGAATACTATAATTCCACAAGATGATCATCATAATTTAGCATTACAAGCCGCTAAAGAAATAGAAAGTAATATAGATAGGCTTAACTTAAAGTTTAAAGAAGAAGGTATACCTGAAGTAGCTATAGGCATAGGTGTTAATAGTGGAGTTTGTATAGCAGGAAATTTTGGTGCTACAGACAGGTTTGCGTTTAGTTTAATTGGTGACCCTTGCAATGTTGCTGCTAGATTAGAATCTAGTACAAAAGTTGCGGGTGTTGGTGTTTTAATAGGTGAGGAAACTGCAAAACATAGTAAATTTGCTATGAAATTATTAGACCCTATAGAGGTTAAAGGTAAAGCAAAACCCTTACAAGTTTATACATGGGAGTAGAAATGAAAGATTTATTAAAAAGTGTTGTAGGTGCAGTAGCACCAACTTTAGGTACTGCATTAGGTGGACCTATGGGCGGTATGGCTGCCAATATGATTTCTGAAGTTTTAGGATGTAAAAATGATTCTAAGTCTATAGAAAAAGCTATTGAGTCGGCATCTCCGGAGCAAATGTTAGAATTAAAAAAAGCAGAACAAGCTTTTGAAGTTCAGATGAAAGAATTAGAAGTAGATGTATTTAAATTAGAAACTGCTGATAAACAAGATGCTAGAGGTAAATTTGGTAAAGATTGGACAGCTAGAATTATGGGTATAGCTACAGTAGGTGGTTTTTTAGCATATATATTTTTAGTAACCTTACAACCACCAGAACAAAATAGCGAAGCGTTAATTAATTTAGTTTTAGGTTATTTAGGTGGTCTGGCTAGTGCTGTTATAAGTTTTTATTTCGGTGCATCACAGAAACAAGATTAGCCGACCCCTATTAATTTAGAGCAAGTCTGCTCCTGTTCTGTTTTGATAGGGGAAGGTTTTATATATTATGGATAGAGATAAATTAGTAAAAGAAATAATAATGGATGAAGGCTTTATGTATGAAATATATAGAGATCATTTAGGTTATCCTACTTTGGGTGTAGGACATTTATTGACAGAAAAAGATAAAGAGTGGGGTTTGCCTATGGGAACTCCTATATCAGAAGAAAGAATACATGAATGTTTAAATGATGATATAGATATTGTATGTAAAGAATTAGATAAAAATTTGCCTTGGTGGAAAGATTTAGATGATAACAAACAAAGAGTTATGGCAAATATGGCATTTAATTTAGGATTACCTAGATTAAAAAACTTTAAAAAATTCTTAGCAGCTATGAAAGCAGGAGACTTTGAAACAGCATCAGAAGAAATGATGGATAGTAAATGGGCTAATCAAGTAGGTGCTAGAGCAATAAGATTAAGAGATAGAGTTTTAGAAGAATAATGTTAAAGAAATATGTTTTTCGTCCCGGCATAAATAGAGAAGGTACTTCTTATTCTGAAGAAGGAGGCTATTTTAATGCTGATAAAGTAAGATTTAGAAGTGGTAGACCTGAAAAAATAGGTGGATGGGAAAAAACATCAAGTAGTAGTTTTTTAGGTACTTGCAGAAGTTTGCATTCATATAGAGATCAAGGTCAAACAGATTACATAGGTGTAGGAACGCATACAAAACTATACGTTAAAGAAGGAACTACTTTTAACAATATTACACCTATAAGAAAAACATCAACTAATTCTATAACTTTTGCTGCAACTGATGGTTCATCAACAGTAGTAGCAACAGATTCATCACATGGAGCAGTAACAGGAGATACGGTAACTTTTGCCCAAGCTGTTTCTTTAGGTGGTAACGTAACTGCTGCTGTTTTAAATCAAGAATACATAATAGATAAAGTTCTGACGGCTAATACTTATGAAATAACTGCTAAAGATACTTCAGGAACTACAGTTACTGCAAACTCTAGCGACACAGGTAATGGAGGTTCTGGTGTAGATGGTTCTTATGAAATAAATGTAGGACTAGATACTTTTGTAAAAGGAACAGGATGGGGTATAGATACTTGGGGTGCAGGAGGTTGGGGATCAACAAGTGCTATTGATTCAGTCAATCAATTAAGATTATGGTCGCAAGATAATTTTGGTGATGATCTTATAACTTGTGTAAGAGGTGGCGGAATATTTTTATGGGACGAAAGTGGAGGCACATCTACTCGTGCTGTATCATTTTCTGATTTATCAGGAGCTAGTAATCCACCAACAGCAGTATTACAAATAATGGTTTCTGATATTGATAGACATATAATTTGTTTTGGTGCTAATCCAATAGGCTCTACAACTTTTGATCCATTATTTGTCAGATGGTCTGATCAAGAAAGTTCAATAGATTGGACACCAACTTCTACTAATACAGCCGGAGGTACTAGATTATCAAGTGGGTCATCTATAATTGGTGCTCTAAGAACTAGACAAGAAATTTTGATTTGGACAGACAATGGATTGCATTCTATGCAATATAGTGGTGCTCCTTTCATATTTACATTTTCTGAAATTATGCAAGGTCCCTCTATGATTTCACCGAATGCAGCTATAAATGCTGATAACAAAGTGTTTTTTATGGATAGGGGAAGTTTTTATATTTATGCAGGAAGTGTTCAAACTTTACCGTGTGCAGTAAGAGACTATATATTTTCTGATATAAATTTAGGACAATCATTTAAAATTTTTGGAACGTCAAATGTAGATCAAAATGAAATTATGTGGTTTTATCCATCTGCGGACTCTAGTGAATTAAATAGATATGTAATTTTTAATTATTTAGAAAATACTTGGAGTATAGGCACAACCGATGATGGTTTTACTAGAACAGCTTGGATAGAAGCAAATTCTTTAGATTTTCCAGTTGCAGCAAGCAAAAACGACACTACTAATAATAATTATTTGTATAACCATGAGGTAGGAAATGATGCTGATGGTTCTATTATGAATGCTTTTGTAGAAACTTCTGATTTTGATTTAGAGCCAGACGGTGAACACTATATGTTTGTTTCTAAAATTATTCCGGATTTAACTTTTAAAGGGCAAACAGGAACTGATGATACATTAGACGTTTTAGTAAAAGGTGTAGATTATCCGCTTGATACTCCTACGACTTTATCTACAAGTTCTATAAATTCTACAACACAACAAGCTTTTATAAGAGCAAGAACAAGACAAGCAATATTAAGGTTTCAAAGTTCTGGTTTAGGTTATGGATGGAGATTAGGTTCATTTAGATTAGAAATGAGACAGGACGGTAAAAAATAATGAGTCAAAAAACACCTACTACTTTACCTATAGCACCTGCTGTTTATGATTATGTTAACGAAGAAATAACAAGAGACCAGTTAGTAAAATCTATACAATTTTTAGAAAGAGAAGTATTTTTATTAAAAAGAATGCAAGAAAGCATTCCTAGTAAATCAATTAAAAGACATCAATTTTTACTTATGGGGATGAAACATGGCTGATACTCTAAAAGTTTTAGGACAAGTTGATCCCGCAGCTACTACAATTACAACCTTATATACTGTGCCTGATATGACACAAACTACTGTAAGTTCAATAGTAGCAGCTAACAGAACAGGATCAGCAATAACATTTAGATTAAGCGTACACGTAGGCGGTGCTACGGCTGATGATAAACAATTTTTATATTACGACAAATCTGTGTCAGCTAATGATTCATTAGCTATAGTTTTAGGTATAACATTAAATCAAACAGATGTTGTAAAAGTATATACGAGTGCAGTAGATATGAGTTTTAATATGTTTGGCTGTGAAACAAAAGAGGAAAGATAATATGGATGCTAGAAAACAAGCAGCAGAATTAGCAAAAATGGGTCGTTATGGCGACACCATGCTTATGCACGTAAATCCACAAGAAGTAGCTGGATTAGCCTCTATTATGCCTGTAACTATAAATCCTGAAACTGGACAACCTGAAGCCTTTGTAGGGGCTATATTAGGTAGTTTATTAGGTGGAGCATTTTTTCCTAATTTATTAGGTGCAGGTCTTGTAGGAGCAGCCGGTGGTGCAGCTTTAGGTTCAGGTCTAGGCACATATTTAGAAACAGGTGATTTGGAAAAAGGTATTGCATCTGCTGTATTAGGTTACGGTTCGGGTAAAATTATGGGAGATATTATAGGTGCACCTATAGAAGAAGGATTAGTAGGTGAAGCTGTTCCTACAACTTTAACAGCCGGTAATGTTACAACTGAAATACCAGCATCAGGTTTACGTGGCAAAGCTATGCAAGACCTTATAGCAACAACTACACAACAAGATATGTTGTCTGCTGAATTAATGGCTAATTTATCAGGTCAACCTTTAAGTGCAGAAAATATAGCTAATATTAAAACAGCAGCAGCACAAAAGGCACAAAGTGCTGGATTGTCAGGTGCAACCGAAGCAAGAATAGCTGATGTAGCAGCAAAAAGTGCTGAAGATCAATTTATGGCTATGTCTGGGACAGAAAGATTAGGTAACCTAGCATCTAATTTTGCTTCAACAGATACCGTACAAGCAGTAGCTGACAACTATTTACCCATAGCTTTAGGTGGTGGTTCATTAGCTGCACAAAATGCACAGGATAGATACCTGCAAGATATGGACATGATGAGAGCAGAAAGAGAAAAGAAAAAGAAAGAGATGTTTGCAAAATATCCTGAAGTAATACATTCAAGAAATCCTTATGCACAATATTTTTCTGCTGAAGGTGGTCAAATTCCTAGTTATCAAGAAGGTGGAGGAATAAAAGGTCCAGAAGGACAATTTAGACCTACAAACACTTATATGCCGGGAATAGATGCTGAATTTAATTTTTTTCCAGATAGAGTAATACCTGCATCTGCTATAAGTGCAGCACAAGCAGCAGCCGGAGAAACACAAGAATTTACACCTCCTCCTTTAATACCTAGTACTTATCAACCTATGGTATTACCTGATTACGATTATGATGCTGTTCCTGTTGGAAGTGTACTAAGCAGAGTGCAAGATGCTTATGATGCAGGTTTGCCAACAACAACACAATTAGTAAGTCCTTACCGTAATGTAGGTTTAGAAACAGCACAGGGTATAGGTGGTCAATTTGTAGCTTATGGTTCTGACGTTGTTCAGGATCAAACGCAAAATAATTCTAATAAAGTACAAACAGATGCAAATACCTATAAAAATACTGACACAGAATACGATACTGGTGCAGGTAAAACTAATAAAACAGATAGTGACCTAACTAATAATCCCGGCAGTACAGTTATTGATAATAATGATGGCACATCTACTGTAATTTATGAAGATGGTACAACAACAACTGTTTCTAATGAACCGTATACTAAAGATGTAGTTGTAACTAGCAATACTGATCCAATAACAGGTGAAGAGAAACAACCCGGTGATGAAGGATATGTAGACCCTAGTAGCGATGAATATACAGAATCTGTATATGGATATGGTTCAGGCGGAGGAAAAGGAGGTCAAAATCCTTATTTAGGTGATCCTGCATCGGCTATGTCTATGGTGGAAGCTAATAGAGAAACATTATTAAATGCAGCAGCAGAAGCAGCACAGCTTGAAGCTTATGATGCAGCAGTTGAATCAGGAGTTCCTAAAGAAGATATTATGATAGCTACTGCTAATAATGCTGCTGAATTAGCTGCTTCTGATGATGATACTGTAATAGTAGGTACAACAGGCTATGGCAAAAAAGGATCATTAACAGACGGTACTTATACTTATACTAATACAGACCCATTATTAGGTTATGTTGAAGATGGAGATAATTTATATCCCGGCGAAAGACGTATAGCTACAAGAGGAACATTAATAGGAGTAGATGGATCAAGAACAGAAATTACTGATTTAGGTGCATTTAAAAATCCCATGGATGGTAGTGTTATAGAATTAAATAATGGTTATTCAGTTTTAAATATACCTGAAATTGGCAATATAAGTTATTCCGGAGTAGGAATGTATGCAGATGATGAATCTTATCGTGGTAAATATGAAAGAGACCCTGCTGTAGCTTATGCAGGACCAATTTACAAAACATTAAACCCAACTGAACAAGCAGCTAAAAGAACTGCTTATCAACAAGCATTAGCTGATGCTTTAGCTAGAGGCGATATACCTTCTGCTGATTATCAAAGATTAAAAGAACAAACTTATGAAGAATATTTAGCTTATTTAGAAGCTAAAGAAGCTGAAGAAGAGGCAAAAAAGAATGAATCAGAAAATCAAGAAGAAGATACGGACCAAGATGAAGAACAAGATTCTCCTGCTTATGTAGCTCCCGAAATGGCAGCAGGTATGAGCGTACCTGATATGAGCAGAGAAATGTCTTTGCAACAAGAAATAAGAGAAGCAGTTTTAGGTAATCATCCTAATCCAGACAGAGTAATACAAGCTTATATAGAACAGTTTGGTGTAGATGCTTTTTTACAAGCTAGAGATACTATTTTAAGAGAGCAGGTTCCTAACGCACAAACACAAGGTTTAATACAAGGCATGGGTGGAGGTATGGAAGATAATATTATGGGCATGATTGGTAATCAACAAGGTGTTGCTGTGTCGCCCGGTGAGTACATAATCCCTGCGGATGTTGTTTCTATGTTGGGAGATGGTAACTCTAATGAAGGTTCCGACAAGCTTGATAATATGCTTGATAAAGTTAGAGTAGAAAAAACAGGAACTACAAAACAAGCTAGTCCACTAAACGATAAAAAGGTTATGGTAGGTTAATATGAATATGTTTGATGTAAATAATTACGATGAATCTGATACTAATTACGTAGAAATAAAACAGGACTATCCTGACTACATAATTAGTCTAATACCTATAAATTTACTGTATACAGTATGGGATGATGCAAAACCTCATTTAGAAAAAGCAGTTAGTCGTTCTGGTGGTAGGTGGACTATAGATTATGTCTATGAAGCTTTAATGAATGATGAACAGCAGTTATGGGTAACATTAGACAGAGACAATAAAGTATTAGGTGTGGCTACTACACAATTTATTAGATACCCTGCTAGTTTAATGTGTGCGATACAATATATAGGTGGTGATGAGTTTAAAGAGTGGGCTTGGTTACTTTGTATGAAACTCGAAGCTTGGGCAAAAGACTCAGGTTGCGATGGAATAGAAGGCACAGCTAGGTTCGGATTTTGGAAATGGTTAAGCAGATCAAATTGGAAGAAGGCTTATACGGTATTTGAAAAGAGGTTTGACAATGAGTAAAGGCGGAGGCGGAGGTGGTGTTCAAGAGACCACATCAACAGTAACACAGACTAATTTACCTGAATATGCAGAGCCATATATAACTAGGCTTATGCAAAGAGCAGAGACAGAATCTCTTGTTCCATATACTACTTATGAAGGTCAAAGACTTGCTACATTTAGTCCAGAGCAAGAACTAGCTATGACAGGAAAAGCAGGGTTAGCTGTAGCAGGTGATCCTACACAAATAACTCCTGCAAGTGACGTTATGACTAACTTAGCTAGGAATCAAATGATGACTCCCGAAGGAACTATGGTTCCGGCTATAGGTTCAGGACAAGGAGTTGCTCGAAGTACATACAATCAAGTAACCGGCACAGATGCAGCAGGTAACCCTGTTTATGGTAATGTGCAAGCTTATATGAATCCATATCAACAAGCAGTCACAGATATGGCAAAAGAAGCAGCAAGAGAACAATCGTTAAGACAGTCAAACTTAATAGCACAAGATGCAGCAGCTTCAGGGGGATTAGGTGGATATAGAGAAGCAATAATGCAATCTGAAAGAGAAAATGCACTAACCAAACAAATAGCAGATATACAAGCTGTAGGTTCTTTAGAGGCTTATGATCAAGGACGAAGTGCATTTGAAGCTGATAGAGCAGCGAGATTTGCAGGTATAGGAACTGATCAAGCTACTAGAGCACAACAATTAGGTGCTGCCGGTGCACTAGCTGATTTAGGTTTCAGTAGACAAGCAGCAGAAATAGCTAGACTTGATCAGTTAGGACAAGCCGGTACGGCTAGACAAGCTATGCAACAACAAATATACGACATGGGTTATCAAGAGTTTCAAGATCAACTTGCATTTCCTAGACAAAATATTTCTTTTTATCAACAAGCTTTACGAGGTATGCCTATAACTCCG
>VTLG01002855.1_pt1 | contig 16562 bp, 13 predicted proteins | sample 4694571 | NCBI WGS metagenome assembly VTLG01 (sample SAMN12604809, study PRJNA352737) | marine metagenome | biome: ENVO:00000447; feature: ENVO:00000209|ENVO:00000569|ENVO:01000036; material: ENVO:00002151; isolation source: viral sequences binned using virsorter ...
TACTATAACTGGTAAAAGAGCAGACGGTACTTCTTTTACAGCGCAAGCTCAACAAAGCTTTACTAAGTCTAAGAAAGGAGACTTGGGAGATACAGGAGCAACGGGTGCTCAAGGTATTCAAGGTGTTAAAGGAGATGATGCAGCAGGTGTTGAATATATCTTTGCAGTAACTGCTGATGACGATACTGATCCTACAGATCCAAGTAATTCTTGGGGATTTGATAACCCAAATAATTCTCAAGGTTGGTATGATGGAGGCCCCTCTTTAACAACATCTAATAAAGCTCTTTGGAGATCACAAAGAGATATTGAAGGAACGCCTGCTACAGGAGCTACTGTCTCTGATACTTGGTCTGACCCTACGGTTGTAGGAAGGTATGCAGATGATGGAGAAGATGGAGAAGATGGAGAAGACGGAGATCCAGGTGCTACTGGAGCGGTGGGTAAAAAAACTGCAACTGGATATTTATATTATAATACTCAACAAGCAAATGCTCCTTCTGCTCCCAGTAATTCAAGCGTAACTTATACTTTTTCTAATGGTACCATGTCTGGAGGTGTTATAGGTACAGGAGCTACTGATTGGAGTTTAACAGCTCCTGCAGCTTCAGGTGGAACTGCAGGCTCAAAAATGTATTATATATATTGGAACGCTGAAGAAACTACATCAGGTGGTGGAACGGCAGCTCCAGGCTTTGGTTCAACTGTTTATACTGCGACAAATTTTACGGGCTTAGTTAGATTTAATGGAACAAATCAAGTAGAAGACGGTCTCGGAGGAGAACTTTCTTTTGGTAGTGGTGGAACTACAGTTATTGATGGTGGTAAAATTACAACTGGTACAATTTCTGCTGATCGTATAACTACTGATCTTTTAAGAGTAACCGGCGATGCGATGACTGGAGGAACAGTAGGTGGATGGACAATAGACTCTAGTGCAATTTTTTCAGGCACTAAAGACACTACTGGGTATACTACTGGAGGAATAACTTTTAATTCCCTTGGAAGTATTCATGCTAAAGAATTTTATGTTGATACTGATGGAAATGCGTTTTTTGCAGGAGATATAAGTGCTGCTACAGGTACGTTTAATGGCTCAGTCCAAGTTGGTTCTACTACTTTAACAGAAACAAATACTTTAAACGAAAATACAACTAAGGCTAATATAGGATTATCTAATATTAATAATCCTGGCTCCGCAGTTACACCTATAGCAGCAGGAGATGTAAATACAAATGTAACTAATATAGCTGGAGGCGTAATTCAAAGTGGATATATTCTAGCCGCTAGAATACAAGCGGGTACAATAACTGGCGAAAAAATAGAAACAGGTAATAATGCATTAGGGGCAACTACTAATAAATTTGCATTTAATGGACCCACAGAATATTCAGGATATACTACAGTAATTGGAGCAACAGCAACTAGTAATAGTAAATTTGCAGGACTTTTTTTTGGAGGTGGGAACACCTCCCCCTTTGGAGCACAAACTGCTACTACAAATATATCTGCAGGTGTTTTTGCTAATAGTGCTTCTACAGGTGCTGCAACTAGAAAGAATAGAGCCCTTCTTGCTTCTGATATTACTGGTAGTAAATTTGAAGATGATAGTGGAAGATATTGTAGTTTAGCTCATCCTGATTATGCTGGTAAATTTTGGTTTGCTGGAGGGGTAAAATCTGCTACTATTACTAATGGGGGCTCTGGATATACTTCAGCTCCAACAGTTACTTTTTCATCATCACCTTATGGAACGACTGCTACCGGTACAGCTACTGTTAGTGGTGGTGCTGTAACTAGTATAGCTATAACTAATAAAGGTACTGGGTATACTGATCCCAATGCAAACACAGATACAGTATTACCTACGATATCATTTAGTGGAGGAGGAGGAACTGCAGCAGCCGCTACAGCTGTAGTCACAGATGATTATGTGAAGATAGGTTTTAATAATTATGCACTTTATTATGTTGGTTCGATAGGGGTAGGGCCTTTTACAGGAAGTCACGATGCTTTATTATCAGATTCAGAAATCTGTGAAGTAGGAGATATACTTGTAGATCAGGGAGTTGCCTATGCTAAGTCTATTTCTGATGTAATTACAAATGTTACTCGCTCTACTTCTACAAATCAAAAATCTGTAATAGGAGTATTTGTTTTGGAAAACCCTAACCATGTCCCAGCAGCTTTAGCAAAAGAAGTAATATCAGTAGTAGGTGAAGGACCAACTACAACTACAGATTCAACTCATATAATTGATCCTATTCATGATTCAATAATGGAGAATAAAACTATTGTAGCAATGAATTCATTGGGAGAAGGCCAGGTTAATGTTTGTGGTGAGAATGGAGATATAGAAATCGGAGATTTAATTTCATCTTCTTCTACTACAGGTAAAGGTATGAAACAAGATGATGATATTGTCAGATCTTGTACTGTTGGAAAAGCTAGAGAAGCGGTAACATTTGCTTCTGCAAGCACTGTGAAACAAATTGCTTGCATATATATGTGTGGATAACCTGGAAAAAAATAATTTTTTGTTTTAGAATCACAACTGAAGAGGTAGCGAAAAAAATTTCTTGACATAAAATGTCAGGTTTGCTATAATTACAGCATGGAGAATTCGGATGACAGCAGCGAATCATAATTTAACAATCGATCAGGGTTCAGACTTTGCTATCGATTTAGTCGTAAGCGATGAAGGTACAGTAAAGAATCTTACAGGTTATTCAGCTAGAGCGCAGATGAGAGCTACTAAAAGCGCTTCTACAATAGCCGCTACTTTTACCTGTACTGTTACTGATGCGACTGGAGGAACAGTAAAAATGGAACTTCCTAATGCTACTTCTTCTGCTATATCTCCAGGAAAATATTATTACGATTTAGAACTATTTACTGCTGATGATGTGATAGTTGCTAGATTAATACAAGGGACGGTTATTTTAACTCCGGAGGTAACTAGATAATGGCGATATCATTAACAATAACAGAATCTTCAACAAGTGTAGTAGCTTCTGGTGCTGCAACTACTTTAGAGGTATTTAATACTTCTATCCCTACAATTAGTTCAGCCGCTTCTGGAGTATCTAGTGCCGCATATGGTTCTGTAACTGCAACAACTGTACAGGGGGCTATAGAACAATTAGCAGATCAAAGTTTTAGACAAGCTGCTGCACCTACAGGCGCTACCGTAAGCGAAGGTGATTTGTGGTATGATACGGATGACGACGAATTTAAAGTATACAGAGAAACATCAACTGGAGTTTTTGAGTGGGCACCAATAATGATTGGAACCCCTCCTGGAGACTCAGATATAGTCGATGCAGGAGCTTTTTAGCTTATAGAGTAATCCCATGGCACAAATAGTAAAAATTAAACGAAGTAATACCACGGCTGTACCTTCTGCTCTTTCTAAAGGGGAGATGGCATATTCTTCCAGCAGCGATAAATTATTTATTGGTGAGCCTGGAGACTCCTCTGTACACGTAATCGGTGGTAAGTTATATGTAGATATGCTTGATCATACTGCAGGTACTGTAACAGCTTCCAGTGCTCTAATTGTAGATGCTAGTAGTAAACTTGACGTATTAAATGTTGATAATTTAACATTTAATGGTAATACTATCAGTTCTACAGATTCTAATGGGGATCTTACTATTGCTCCACATGGTTCTGGGGATCTCGTTCTTGATGGCGTGAAATGGCCACAAGCAGATGGTACAGCAAATTATATACTTACAACAAATGGTAATGGACAAGCTGCTTGGTCTGCCCCAGCATCTAGTTCATTTACATTATCAGCAGACACAGGAACAAACGATACTTTTAATACTGGTGAAACTTTAACATTTACTGGTGGGGATAATATTGATACTGTTGTCAGTGATAATGCAATAACTTTTAATGGCAAAACAGACGCTGAAATGAGGGCTTTGGTAAGTGTAACAGATGCAGGGGGCGACGGATCTCTTGCTTATAATAATGGTACAGGAGTAATTACGTATACTGGCCCGAGTGCCGCAGAAGTCCGAGCTCATATTACAGCAAGTACGGGTGTAGGTTTTAGTGGTGGGGCAATTAGTATTGGTCAAGCTGTCAATACTACTAGTAATGTAACTTTTAACAATGTAACTGTAGATGGACAACTGATTTCAGATGATATTACTACTGGTACTCTTACTACTTCTGGACATTTAATTGTTACTGGAGATATGACAGTAAGTGGTACAACTACTACTGTTAATACTTCAACTATGACTGTTGAAGACCCGTTATTGTCTTTAGCGTCTGGTAATACTGCGGCAGATGCAGTTGATATAGGTTTATATGGTTTATATGACACCTCAGGATCACAAGATCTATATGGTGGATTATTTAGAGATGCTAACGACTCAGGAAAATGGAAACTTTTTAAAGATAATCAAGCAGCTCCTACTACTACTGTAAATACAAGTGGAACAGGGTATGCAGCAGCTACACTTGTAGCAAGTCTAGAATCAGCTAGTGCTACAATTACAGGCGGAACAATTACAGGAATTACAGATTTAACCGTAGCAGATGGTGGAACAGGGCGCAGCTCTTTAACATCTAATGGCATTTTATACGGTAATGGTACTAGTGGCGTAAATGCTACTGCAGCAGGAGCAGACGGGTATATACTCGTATCTAACTCCGGTACTCCCGAATGGACAAGTACAGTCGATGGGGGTACTTTCTAACATACTCTAGCGTATATACGCGAAGTTAGGAGAGCCATATGGCACAAGTAATTAAGCTCAAGAGATCTAGTACTCAAGGAGCCGAACCAACTACGTCTGATCTTGCATTAGGTGAAGTAGGTATTAATACCTATGACGGCAAGATGTTCATCAAAAAAGATGATGGAACTGCTTCTATTGTAGAACTAGGTACTGGTGGTGGCGGTGAGAGTGTTTATACAAAAACTACTGTTACTGCAGCAGCGAACCAAACAACTGTTACTGGTCTTACTTATACGGCTGGAATGGTAGATGTGTATTTGAACGGAGCCCGATTAGTAGTAGGAACAGATGTAACTGCTACTAATGGAACCAGTATAGTATTAGCAGCTGGAGCTGCATATAATGATGTTATACAAATAATTGCTTTTAAAGCTGCTGGAACTTTTACACCAGCTAGTCCAACATTTACAGGAACATTAACAGCTCCAACTATAAATGCTAGTACAGCATTACAGATTAGTGGTGTTGCGATTACAAGTACTGCATCTGAGTTAAATCTTTTAGACGGAGTTTCAACTACTGCGGCTGAGTTAAATATATTAGATGGTGCAACTGTTACTACAGCTGAGTTAAATATATTAGACGGGGTTACTGCAACTGCATCAGAAATTAACTCCGTAACTACTAAAGCGCCTACTGCATCTCCGACATTTACAGGAACAGCAACAGCTCCTACAGTTAATGCTAGTACAGCATTACAGATTGGAGGAGTTGCAGTTACATCGACCGCAGCAGAACTTAATTATGTAGACGGAGTTACGTCTAATATACAGACACAGTTAGATGCTATAGCACCTGGACACCATGTTCAACCTTTTACTGCCAATGGAGCTATCGCAGCCAATAAGCCTGTAATTTTACAACCCGACGGAAAAGCAGCCGAAGTATCTGTAGCTAATAGGACAAGAACTCAGGCCTCTCCAAGTTATATAGAAACTGCTACAATCGATAATACTCAAGATCAAAGAGATCATCATGGAGCGTGTTGGGAAACTAATGGTAGTAGATTTTTAGTAACTACGGAAAGTGGGATTCGTGTAGGAACAGTTTCAGGAACAGGCTCAAATACGACGATAGTAATGGGCAATGAAACAGTAACAGCACGAGCAGATGGCCAAGGATATTATACACATGACATAATCGCAGATCCTAATAATAGTAATAGATTTTTAATAATGTACTCCTATAGCTATGAGCTTTATTTTCGTATATTAAGAATTATAGGAGAAGGCGGTGGCGCAAAAGTAGACTTAAAACCTCAAAGTCCATATAATGACAGTAATAATCCTAAAATTTCTCAAAGTCATACAACAGGTACAAGTTCTCATTGTTTAGCTTGGGATAAAGACAGTGGAAAGGCAGTAGCAATTTATTGCACAGAATATGACAGTAATAATAGATTAACTTGTAAAGTTGTTTCTATTACTGCAGACGACGTTGTTTCAGCTGCTGCAGGAATTACTTTTGCCGCGAATCCAACTATAGAATATAGGCGCGCTCCTTGTATAGCACAAGACCCAAACACTCCTGGATTATTTGTAGCAGCTTGGAGACAAAGCGGCTCTGCGGGTAGTAACGCTCATAAGGGGTGTATGAGAGCTTTAAAATTAGCAAGTGGGACTCTTACGTCTCCAGGAAATATTACTCCTATTCCTAATTCAGCTTGTACAGCGGCCAATGCTGACGGCTCTCAAATAGGTATATCAGGACATAATATAGTATTTGACTCGACCACTGCGAGACAACTTGTAGTAATAGAATCAGGGGCTAGTAATACTCGTTCTTGGATAGCTAATGTACCCGATGCTAGTGGTGCTTTTACAGGAAATATTACTTTTCAAAGTAACACACCTGTTACAGCTACTTCAGATAGAACATGTACTCCTGCTATATCTGGCATGGATCAGACTGCCTCCGGAGAAGATGGTAAATATTTAATGACATATTATACTCTAGGAACACAAGGTTCTCCAACAGGTGATTGGTATTATCAAGTTGGTTCCTTAGACGGAACTACAATGACTTGGTCAACTAGAGAAGCTGTAACTAATGTTGGTTGTGATATTCAATACTCAAGCGCTAATCCAGCTTATGCTCCCAATGCTCATATAGGAGCAGATCCTAGCTATGCTGGAAGAGCGGTTTCTATTATATATGATAATGAGGGTACAAATACTAAACATTATATACATATTGTAGAAGTCGCAGGGGAATATAATACTACTAATTTATCTGGCAATTTTATAGGCATTGCAGAGAGTGCAATATCTAATGCGGCTTCTGGAAATGTTGTAATTAGGGGCGGAGTGGCAACTTTATCTTCATTAACTGCAGATACTACTTATTATGTTCAAAGAACTGGAGATATAAATACTACGTCTACTGGTACAGAGATTGGAAAAGCAATTTCAACAACTAAGCTATTGCTGAAGGGATTATAACATGGCAGATAAAATTCAAGTAAGAAGAGATACTGCATCTAACTGGACTAGTGCAAATCCTACACTATTATCTGGAGAAATAGGTTATGAAACTGATACTCAAAAGATAAAGATAGGGGATGCTTCTACAGCTTGGACATCTCTAGCTTATACTACATTGGGAGCACTTGGATATGCCTCTCTAACTAATCCAACATTTAATGGAACAGTAACATCTCCAACTATTAATGCTAGTACTGTTTTACAAATTGGCGGTACAGCAATTACAAGTACGGCAGCAGAATTAAACATACTAGACGGGGTTACAGCGACTAATGCTGAATTAAATTTACTGGATGGAGTTACAAGCACTACAGCAGAGTTAAATTTATTAGACGGGGTTACAGCGACTACAGCAGAACTTAACTATGTAGACGGAGTTACTTCCAATATACAAACACAGTTAGATGCGGCTCCTGCTCCAAAAATTACAGCAACAGCTTCAGGAGCAATAACAGCTGGAAAGCCTTGTAAAATAAATTCTGATGGTACAGTTTCACAAATTAGTTCCACAGCGTTGGATTATGATGAGATTATTATTCGTGAGATGACAACTCAGCATTACGATGATCGTGAGTGGTTCGGTTCAAGTGGTACTAGACGTAGTGCTAGTCACGCATCAATAGCATTTGATAATAAAAGAAATCAATTTGTAGCTGTTATGTGGGACTCAATGCAAAATAATTTTATGCAATCAGTGGGGCTTATTGTAGAGGGAAGAATTTATTGGCAGACAGTTAAGGATATCTTACCTTTTGATAATGCAAGTAGTGGTGTGCAGCCAGATGCTGGTACTGTTATGTGGTATGATGAAACTCATGACAGATTAGTATTTGTTACTGGTTCACCGTCGTATCATACATTTACTGGTACTCCTAATAGACTAAACGGGACTGAAACTGATTATAACTGGGCTCCTATAATGATGAGCGCTGATTCCTTGCAAGTTGGTGGATTAAAATCATTATATGGTAATGCAGAATTTTTTAACGGAAGAGGTATTTTTGTATCTAAAGAAGGTAGTAATGCGTATTTACATCTTAATTGTATAACTCTTACTAGTACAGATTTTATTTCAAGAAGCCCAGAAGTGGGGGCAACGGCTACAAGAGTGGATAGACGAATTTATCAAGATAATAATGCTTCTTTCGTCTCTATGGAAATAGCTATAGATAAAATTAATTCGGAATGTATGTGTTATTTTATTTCTGGAACCAGCAATGCTGAGTGGCAATTTTCTTTAGAAGATATTTCAGGTACAGGCTCTCCAACAAATGTTTGGACTTCTGGCGCTTTACAAAGTAGTACAGCGGGTGCATATGATGATGCTCGTATTATAAATATAGGAGATAGAAAATATTTTGTTTTTTATACAGATAAATCCGGCGATGAATATCAGAAAGCTAGAATTTTATCTCTTTCATCAGGAAGCAGCCCAACGGCTACATGGGGAACCCCTATAACAATAGACACTAGTAATGAGGGTGAGCCGGTTCATGCTCTTCAGTTAAAAGATGGCAGAATTTGGGTTAAATGGAATCAATATGGATGTTTTTGTACTGTATCTGGTACTACTATTACTAAAGGATCGAATGTATCTAGCTTAAAGGTGAATGGTACACAGATTTATGGAAGTCAGGATGCGGCAGGGCCTTGTGTATACTCTCCTGCTTCGGATGTAGCAGTTATATGTGGTAATATGGGAGGAGAACCTTTTGCGGGGCATTCTTTTGGATTTTCAACTACAACTGCAGACCCAGACACTTATATAGGTATTGCTCAAGGCACAGTTTCAAATTCAGCAACGGCAACAATAGATATAATAGGCGGAGCCAATAATCAACAATCTGGTCAAACTACAGGTAAGAAATATTATGTACATTATGATGGCACTTTAGGGACTGATTTTTCTGATGTTTACGCAGGTATGAGTACCTCAGCAACTAAACTTTTGGTGAAGGGATAAATAATGACTAGAGCAAGAGATACAGCAGATTTAAGAGCAGGGTCTACTACTTATGTAAAGACCAATGTTACTGCAACAGCGGGTCAAACAACTGTTACGGGTCTTACTTACACAGCAGGACTTGTAGATGTATATTTGAATGGAATTAAATTAGTTGTAGGGACAGATGTAACTGCTACTAACGGAACAAGTATAGTACTGGCTGCTGGAGCTGCTGTGAATGATATTATACAAATAATGGCATATGCCACAGTCGGTCAGGCTGAGCGACATATTATTAAAGCAGACGGAGGAAGTGCCAATACACTTTATACAGCAGCGCAAATTATAAACGGAGGTGATGCCGATGGCTGATGTCATTCAAGTTAGAAGAGATACAGCAGCTCTTTGGACTACCATTAATCCTATTTTAGCAGAAGGAGAGTTTGGGTACGAAAGGGATACTGGAAAACTTAAAATGGGAGATGGTACATCGACTTGGACAGCTCTTGACTATACTACTTTTGGTTCATCTAGTCCAACATTTACTGGAACATTAACAGCTCCAACTATAAATGCTAGTACAGCATTACAGATTGGTGGAACTGCAGTTACAAGTACTGCAGCGGAACTAAACATATTAGATGGTGTAACATCTACAGCTGCGGAACTAAATAAACTAGACGGGGTCACAGCTACTACAGCCGAATTAAATTATGTAGATGGAGTTACATCAGCTATTCAAACTCAGATAGATAATGCTAGTACTAGCTTAACAGATTTAGGCGTAACCTCTACAGCAGCAGAATTAAATGCTCTTGACGGTATTCCCGCAGGACTTACTGCTACAGAGCTTGGTTATGTAGATGGGGTTACTTCAGCTATTCAAACTCAGATTGATGCTAAAGCCCCTACAGCTAATCCAACATTTACTGGAACGCTGGAAGCTCCTGTAATTCATGCTAATGGTGCTACAGCGCTGAAGATAGATGGAGTAACAGTAACATCTAATGCGGGTGAAATTAATAAGTTAGATGCTTTATCCAGGGGCTCTATTCTTTATGGAAATGCCTCTGGAGCAACGACAGTTCTTACTAAAGGGACGTCTGATCAAGTTCTTACTAGTGACGGTACAGATATAGCTTGGGCTGCAGCTGGAGGCGGCGGTGGAGGCGGAGGAGCTTGGACATACTTAGAAACTGTTACAGCGGACGATGATGCTACGATTGACCTTACTGACTTTAGTAGCACTTACGATAATTATGCGCTTATTTGTTGCGGCATCCAGACAGAATCTAATTCTGATTTACAAATAAGGCTAAGAACAGCAACTAATTGGCAAACAGGTGGCTATTATTCTCACTGTAATATGGGTGCTAGTAATTCTAGTAATTATAATGGCAGGTATGTAAATAACGGCTCGGCTATAGAAATTGGCAATAACGTACGCGCTTATGCTGAGACAGGTGCTGATTTTACCATAATGCTATATGGTGCTACTGTTGGGGTAATATATGAGAAGAGGATTAGTATATTAGGTTCATATAGTGACACTAGCAGCGTACACCACGAATCTGTCGGAATGGGGCGATTAGCTGCTAATGGCTCTCTAACAGGGTGTCGTATCATGGCCTCTACCGGCGATATTGCGGAGGGTGTATTCCGCCTCTACGGCATTGCTAATTCATAGGAAAATATTATGACTAGATATCACGCAACATCTAGCGGGAAGGTTCCTTTTACATCTGAAGAGGAAACGGCTAGAGACTTAGAAGAAGCAGAATGGGCAGCAGCAGCAGATGCTAGGGCAGCCGAATCAGTTAGAAGTGACAGAGATGAACGATTAGCTAAAACGGATTGGCTAGCCTTATCAGACACTACAATGTCTTCCGAATGGACAACATATAGACAAGCGTTAAGAGATGTAACAGCGCAAGCAGGGTTTCCAAACACGATAACTTGGCCTACTAAGCCCGGAGAATAAATTATGACTAGAGCAAGAGATATAGCAGATAGTGGTCAGGTAATAAATAGCTTAGATAATCTAGCAGCTACTCTAACTGGTGTCGAGTTAAATTTACTAGATGGTGCAACTATTACTACTACTGAACTTAACCATTTAGATGGAGTTACATCTGCCGTTCAAACTCAGATTAATACTAAGTCTCCTATAGCTTCGCCAACATTTACAGGAACAGTAGCAGGGCCTACAATTAATGCTAGTACGGCACTACAGATCGGAGGCGTAGCAATTACTTCTACTCCGGCTGAATTGAACATACTAGACGGGGTTACATCAACTGCTGCTGAATTGAACATACTAGACGGGGTTACATCAACTGCCACAGAAATAAATAAATTAGATGGTGTAACTGCTTCTACTGCAGAGATTAATTATTTAGTAGGAGTTACTTCTGATCTTCAAGCTCAGATAACTGCTGCTGCAGCCTCTGGTGGCGGAGGAGATGTTGCAGACTATGCTGTAAAAACAGAATTTACTGCACCAGTATTTTTTAAAAAAGTAGATCTTATACCAAATAATACAACAGTTGCAGGAACTTGGGAACTATTTGGAGATGCAGAATTATGGGTTTCTCCACTAACTACTATTACTAGTAATGGTGAATATTTAGCTGCAACAGAAGCTAAAAGTAATCATGTATGGTATAAAACTTTATACATTGGAGATGATGCTGTTGTTACTGTATCTGATTTAATGGGAGGCTTTGGGGATACTTCTGCTGCAGCCTTGGCCGCAGAATCTGCAGCGTCAGATGTATTCAGAAGTTACGGCGAATTAGCTTACTTAGGGCAAGCATTTTAAATTAAAGGTGAAATAAATGGCAGCAACAATAACTCAAACTACTGTAGCGAAATCCGCTGCGGCTAAAATTTATACAAATACAGGTACGGCTAAAGTTGCTACTTTAAATTTAGTGTCTCAAGATCCTACTAAAAATCCTAAAGTAAATGTATCATATTCTAGTAACTCGACTTATGCACTTAATGGTTCAGAGACAGCTACTTGGAATGTTGGAGAAGGAGCAGATCAGTTAGTCTCTATGAGTACCACAACCGCTACACTAGGTAAAAAGCCTTATGGAATGAACGTAACACCGAATACTTGGGGTGTCATGGAGCATAATGGCGGTTACCACTGGAATTCTGATGCATTTCTTGATCCTTATTATCTTATAAATCCAGCAATATATCCCACAGAGATAGGAGAAGATGATGACTCTCACGATACGATACTTACCACACCCGCTTTTGCAAAACTGAATTCTAATGAGTGGAGTTGGTGGCGGGATTTTAATATTCCAATGGAAGCAGCAGATAGCTTTAATGATTTATTTGGAACTAATCCTACTTATACTACAGACAGAGATAGGTCTACCACTTTTTCCTATTGGAATCGCGCCGGTTGTTTTGATCCTTCTATACAGGTTGCGGTAAATATAAGCTCTCAAGGTTATATGACAATTGCGCAATTCTATTCCTCTGATGGTAAACTAGCGAGTACGCCTACCCACACTCAAGGAGACCGGAGTTCCGACAGCCTTATATATCATGAGGTGTCAAGCAGTTGGGATAGTTATCGTAATCCTCAATCATATCATCCTTGGTCAAAGGATATACATATGGACCATGGAGTTGCTCTATTTGATACCTCCTACGGCCCTAACATGAGAACGAGACTGGTTAATTTTAATGGCATGGTTCGTCAAACTTATACTCAATATGAGGGTAGTCCACAAAATCGCATATATAATAGTGACGGACGTAGAGTGAATATGAGAGGTAAAGGTCAAGTACGATGGCTTAAATATAATCCAACGACTAAATTATATTATATTTGTATTGGACATCAACAAAATTCACCAGTCGGATCGAATCTATGTACAGGGCTTTGGTCATTCAAACGAGATTTTCTGGGAGCTTACTCTAATGAATGGGCTTCCGGCGATGGCGGGGCTAATGAGTATATTGATTCACAAGATATGGATGATCATGACTCTACTACCGCTAATGAGCCGTTTGTAAAAGTTACTGGAACTAATATTGGCGATGTTTTTAGCGATTGGAAAATGACAACTCCTGCAAGAATTGGAAAAAGTGCTTGGGCTGCTTTTGATAGTGGAGGTAATCCGTTTTTTTCAAACGATTTAGTTACTTGGAAATCGCTATCAGATCATGATTCGCAGGCTGTCGCTGGAGCTTTAATGTATAATGAAAATTTAGCTGGTACTGTTAAATATTATTTAGATACAGATGGAACATCTGTCAAAGTTCCAACTTCAGGATTTGACCAAGTAGATAAAGCTGGGGCTATTGAATTAAACACAGAAATAGGTAGATATGAACGTACAGGAATAATTATTCCAGCTGGGCAAAGCCTTTATATAGAAAATATAGATACTGATACAGCGGTGTCAGCCTCATTACTAACAATGGATATATAATATGACTATTAAACAAGCAGCAAATGCATCAACTGGGGGAATTTCTGCTGCCGCTGCATCTAGTGGGGGAGGTGCAACAGTAAATACAATTATTCCTGAAGATAATATATTAGCGACAGGGGCAATATTTAGTTTTAGTAACAGACAAAATGTATATTCAACGGGTAATTGGACTACCAGTGGTGCTAATAGTACTTATTACAATGATTTGCACACATCGGTATCCACAATGACAGGGATGGCATGGAATATGTTATTAGGAGATGGTTGGCCGGATGCAACAACCGGAACTTCCGGTAGGCTTATGTATACTGGTAATGATAAGCAGGTAAGTAGACAGAAAGTCTATGCACATAATAGACGATTAGGACATAACTATAGGTATATGTATTGGGCTCAAAATGGAACTAGTTATCCAGGAATTACAGTTAGTTGTTTACCAATTCGTAATCATGGTACTGCTTCAGCAAGTATAAGTCTTAGCAAAGCTTCTTCAGCTTCAGGAGGTTCGTATCAAGGATCAGGACTTGTTCTTTATACTCCTACTTTTAGTGCTGGAACTAATTATGCAAATTGTACTGGGGGTGCTTGGACTGTATTAAATACTACTACAAGTAGTAGTGCTGAAAATCTGGCTACTGTTACTGTTACAGTACCTGGAAAAACAACAGTACTTGTAATGCTGACTTCTTCTTGGAGATATCAGACTACTTATCAGTTTAATGATACTAATCTGTATTATAATTTACATACTGCTTTTACTGGTGATATTAAATGTGATTTAAGAATGTTGGAAACTTTACACATGGGTAGATCGCCAGCAGCGGCTTATAATGCAACAGCAGGAACTTATGAAATATACACAACATGTGCATCACTTTTTGGAGATAGATAATGATAGTTAAACACCGTATCGTGGGATACAAGCAGCTAAGGAGCTAAAAATGGCAAAAATAATAGTAGAACAAGTTCAAGGGGGAAGTGGTGGAACTGCTCTAACTGTGCCTACTGCTGCAGCTACGGTGAATAACCAAGCTGTTGTGGGCAGCACAGCAGGAGTTCTTTCTCACTCTCCATTATCGTTACCGGCGGCAGCGTCGGGAGCAAACAATCGTCCTCTCGTGGGAGCAACAAGTGGAGCGACTACGTTTTCTCCAATTGCAATGCCCGCATCAGATGGCACAGCTAATCAACTTTTAAAAACTGACGGATCAGGACAACTAGCCTTTGTTACAGTAGACACTGGAACAATACCTTCAGATAATCTATTATCTATAGGAATGGTAATGACTTCATCTGCTCGTGATAATGTATATTCAACTGGTGAATGGAGTTCAAGTGGTCCAAATAGTACTTATTATAATGATCTTAATGATGCGAGTGCGAGACTACAAGCTTGGAACATGTTTTTAGCAGATGGTTATCCTAAGGGAACTAGTCAGATCTTTTATTCGAACGATTCTGGCGAACAAGTTATGCCAAGAGTAAAAATATTTGCCAATAATGAAAGAATGGGTCATTATAACAAATCTCTGTATTATCATGATAACGCATCAACAAGTAATCATTATGCTGGCGTAACTTTTAGTTGTATTCCAATTCGTAATCATGCTACTTCAGGTAGTACAACCGTATCTGTACCAACTTATAAATCAGTTGGCGGTAATAATTATGGTGGCTCAGGTGTAATGTATTATACTGCTACTTATAGTAGTGGAACGACCTATGCAAATGCTACTGGAGGGTCTTGGACTTTACTTAACAGTTATAGCTCTAATACTGATCAGTACCAGTATACTGCAAGTGTTCCAGTTCCTGCGCAAACTACAGTATTATTATTTATGTCTTCAGCGCATAGATATCACACTACTTATAGGTATAAAGATACGCATAATTATTATAATTTACAGAATGTCTTTACCTCTAGTAACAATATTAAATGTGATTTAAGAATGTTAGAAGCTATGCATAGCTGTAGATCACTCAACAATACTTATAATAATAGCTATCCTTATGAAATGTATACAAGTTGTGCAGCCCTTTATGGAGACAGATAATGTACGCAAAAATTGAAAGTAATAAAATAGTAGAACTATGTTCTAGTAATCATGACGGAGAATCTGGATGGCTAGCAGTAACTGATTCAGATAGAGATTCCGGAGTTTCTCTAGTATATGATACAGGCACTAGTGCTGTTAGACAAAAAACAGACGCGGAAATAGCGTCGGAGTTTGACACTATTACGTTGTCAGATGCTTGGGAGCATTTACGTAATCAGAGAAATGGGTTTCTAAGAGATACTGATGAATATGCAGTATCAGATCGCCCTGCTACTACAAATATGCCTGAGTATAGGGCGTATTTGAGAGGGCTTCCGGCAACTTATGATGATACTTCAATACTAAATCAATCTCCTGTTATGGATTTTGACACGTATGTAGCATCTTTGTAATAAGATAGGGTGTCAGATGATTCTGACACCCTTCTCGTTACTCGCTCAAACAGTTATTAGTTACGATATTATAGTTACCGCATTTGGTGGGGGCAGTCCAGTCCGCAATTAAATCACGGCTGCCTTCGAGATGGTCAGACCATGCGTCTCCCGCAACAACACCGTCTGTTTCCCAGACTACATCAAACTGGCCGTCATCTTGAATCTCGCCAATTAAAACAGGCTTAGAGAGATGATGGTTTTTGTTCATTACAGCTTTTCCGCCAGTTAGATTTGGTACTTCTATTCCAATTATGGCTTGTTCAACTGCGTCTACGTCAGTAGTTCCTGCGAGTTGTACTGCAGTTGCCCACATTTTAAAACCAATATAAGTGGCTTCCATGGGGTCATTAGTAACTCGATCTTCACTACCAATAAATGAGTGCCAAGACTCTATAAAGTCTTCATTAGCTTCATTATAGA
>VTLG01006356.1_pt1 | contig 16560 bp, 29 predicted proteins | sample 4694571 | NCBI WGS metagenome assembly VTLG01 (sample SAMN12604809, study PRJNA352737) | marine metagenome | biome: ENVO:00000447; feature: ENVO:00000209|ENVO:00000569|ENVO:01000036; material: ENVO:00002151; isolation source: viral sequences binned using virsorter ...
CTCTTCTTTTAAAGCAGGTATATCTAAACTAGGTAATACTTCTTGTAATCTAGTTTCTATTTCCTCTACTTTAGTTTCTATTGTAGTAGTAATCGCTTCTTTAGCTTCTTCTACTTTAGCCTTTACCTCTTCCTTTACTTCTTCAGGATTAGGAAATGATAAGACTTCTATATTAGTTTGCTTACTATCTTCTCTACCGAAAAATAGTACTGACACTACTGTTAATAAGAATACGCCAAATAAGACGTATGATAAGTTTAGATTCTTCATGAATCCTCCTTTTTGTTTAGTAAATACATATCATTTGTAAACTCGTAAACTCTATGTCTACCAGTTACTTCTGCCATTTTTTTTATGTTTTGTTCTAACTCTCTTTTACCACATTGCCCAAGCTTACATACTTTTTCAAACATGTCTTCTGGTATTTCAATATGGTATTTTACCATTATTTTTTTCATACTTCCTCCCACCACTCTGGGTAATCGTCGTTTCCACATTGGTATTCTTCCCAATTATCATGTTCACATGCATATCTTTGAGTGGCGCATGCATAACAATCTTTATCAATGCAATCTTTACCTAATTCAGAATATATACAAGCTGCCATACCATCTGGGCTTGTCATATACTCTAAATAAGAGGAATATTCTTCATCAGTCATTTGATGTTGACTTTTCTCTAATTTTGTCATAATAGTCTCCTGTAAATATCTGAGTTACTGTTTCTACGAAATTATCAGCTGTAATATTACCTTCCCAGGCACCATCTAAGCATTTTTCTATATCATTCATAGCTCTTTTGAGTTTTCTTGTATTATCCTCTATAGAGTCCATTTCTTGTTGTGCTTTGATGTGTGCTTCACCTTCTAGTAATATTTCATTTTTAGTGAATTTTATTTCTTCTGACGCTTTTTTAAGCTTATGCTCTAATAATGTAATCATATCTACTAGAGTATGTTTATCCATATGAAATAACTCTTTTTGCCTACTTGTCAGTTTTATCATCTTTTTGGTCTCCTATAATTTGCCTTACAACACCATTTACTAAAGCATCTCCATGCATAGCATCTGATAATGGTGTCCATTCTTTTAATACTTCAAGTTCTCCATTAGTAATAGATACTTGTTTTCTTATTATCTGGTCATCTTTATTCTTCAAGGACTATCCTCCTCTTTTATTTTTATTAATTTCCATTTTTTCTGTCTTATTACTCTTCTAAACAATCTATTACGCACTTGTTCAGTTGTTAATAAAGATGTAAATCCAGGTTTCCAATACCATATCTCTTCATCTGTAACATCTACCCACTTACTTTCTTTTTCTTTTTTCATATCGTTCATTTTCCTTTTCTATTACTAATAGAAGAAATGGTTTTAATATTAACCATATTATTATAAATAATGCCAATAAACCTATCATTGTTGTCATATTTACCTCGCTTTTTAATAGTGGAGCTGGTGGGAATCGAACCCACGTCCTACTATAATACTCTTTCGAGTCTTAGAATAGTCGAAAACCATTCAGCCCCTATAATACTATGATTTAGCTATCTCTTTACCTTCAGAAGCTTTCATAAAATCATAGATGTCAGACGTATTAACGTCATTTTCTACCATTTTATCATATTCTTTAGTATAAACAGAATGAGCTATAATAGACGCAAATTTCATAGCTTCTTCTTCATCGAAGTCCATTCCATTTGTTTTCATTATAGACGTAGCTACATCCACTAGATATCCTGAATACCTAGACATCCATTTTTTTACACTCATAGTGTCTCTGTCTTTCATCATTCCTTTAAACAATTGCACCATTGTTGTGTAAGACATAGCAATACCATTGTCTTTTAACGCTTTAAAATTTAACATATCTATCTCCTTATCTGTTTTAAAGTTATTTACCAATTAGAATATTATAAACTATGATATATAGCTATCAGCTGTTTTACACTCATCTTCTTGAATTTAGCAACAGGCTCATTAGGCCAGCGTTTGCTAGCCCAACGAACCCATTGTTGCCTTCTCCAAGCAGGTGTAAATGCTTGTTGCCTAAACATTAGGCTCTAGCTATAGCTAAGTTAACAGCTTCCTTGAAACTATTAACTGTAAATACTTCTCTTACCTGCTTTGGTTTAGTGCGAGAAGATACTGTTACTACTAATCCATTTAAATACTTATTTACTTTTGGCTTATTCATGTTATTACCTTTATCCTTATCGTTAATGTTTATCTATTGAATTCTTTTAATAGTGCAAATAAATAGGAAAACTTTACACTACTAGTCGACTATGGTAGTCTGCATTTGTTCTATGTAGGTCTTACATAGTCAGATTCATTCTATACTGATACTATCCTATTTTGACTACCTTTTTAATACTAATACATTTAGTTATACGTGTATGATACGCGCGAAATAAAGGGCTTACACGCGCTATTACCATTACCAATTTAAAATAAAAAGAGTAGAGCCTAGCCCCACACGTAGTGTGCGGAGCTAGTGTCGCTAAGCCTAATGCTTAGACATTGCCCATAGCGTCAGCTATGTGCGAATCGTCTTTAGCATTCGGTGTGCCGACAAAGATACTCGCGTTATAAGGCTTACGAGTTTTCTCATTGAAGCCTGCTTCAAAGAGTAAAACGGTAACGCCGTTATCGCGTTTATCTTGCGGTATAAGCGACAATGCCTTGTTCAAATCGAATTTGGCAGTGTCGATGTTGAGGATGGAACATCCTCTATCTCGACCAACAAATTGGTTTGGCACAAGGTAATTGTTGATAATGCATTTTTTAACATAAGAAATTAATTTATCCATAATAATATCTCCTGAGACTTGTCTCGGTTATTGTTATTGTAAATTCATTGAGTATTTAATGAATGCAAACTTTGCTTGCAAAGTGTGAGTGGGTGCTCAGTCGTGCGGGAGCGCAACCTGAGGCTATCGCCTCATATAAGTCAATCTCAACGAGATTGACCCCCATAGGCGGTAGAATCGGGCGGGACGCACAGTGGGTATTTCTCACACACCCATTCTCGTGATATTTTTTCAAAATGCCCCCTATTTATCTATTTATTCATAAAGTTCTTGCATATGTCATTTATTTGTGTATTTTTATATACTTAGTGTATATATATAGACTATATTAGACTACTTAGACTAGGTACCTAGACTAGGCACTTAGACTAAGTTTCAACCTAAGTAATTACAGAATTATTAAGATAAACATCTATAGATTAGTCTAAGTAGAAAATTTTTTTAAATTATTTTTTTTGGAATTGCAATATAATTGCGTATATTATCAACTAAATGCCAAATAGGAAAGCAAAACATAGGAAACAGTTAAAGAAGCGTATAAACGACCAATTAAGGTCGTATAAGCGTAATTTAAAGAATAAAAAGAAGAAGGCTAGACAGAATGCGTAAGTTGAATACAGTTTTTAATGGCACTGAAATAAAAAATGCACCTTCCCTTAGAATGCAGATGAATAAGAATATAATGGGGATGCCTGATAGATTAAATGCTCTGCCAGACAGTTTAATGTCGAGAGTAAAGAAAGGTTATGATAAAGTTAAAGATTATAAGGAATCTTATGAAAATTTTGGATTATCAGGGTTATTAGGGCATTATATACAAACAACAGAGCCGAATAGTAAATTTATGTTTGATGGTCCTGGTGGTAAAATAAAGTACAACTTTCCTAAAGGTAGTGCCTATATTGGGCCAGATAAGCATGGTGGGGCTAAAATCGGACTAAATTATGAATTTTAACAACGAACCTACTGAAGAACTTCCAGGTCTTTTAGGGGTTTTAATACAAAGAATGCGTGGAAGGAATCATTATATGCAAAATAAAGGAGGACCTGTAGATTCAGGCTTTACTCCTAATTTAACTAATAATCTCTCTGGAAACTCATTTTCTAACAATTTACCCAATCTAAGTGATTATAATGGAGGTTATTAATGGATGATATTATGAAAGCGTATGATGAGATGGCTAGTAAACAACAATCTGCGTTTAAACAACAAAATGAGTTTGTAGATAAAAATGTACCTTCTACTGATAATGACCCATTTGTACAAGCTATGAATGCAGGTAATTTTCAACAAGTAGTAGATGGACAAATTTCAGGAGGAACTCCTCCAAAAGTAAACCCTCATCAAGCTAATATGGAAAGAATAAAGAAATACGAAAATTACAGTGATGTTCCTTATGATGACGGCTCAGGAAACATGACTGGTGGATACGGTCATAAATTAATACCTGGAGTAGATTATAGTCAATATACTGAGCAAGATTGGAATGACCAATTTGTAAAAGATTATACAGCAAAAAGCAAAGAAATAGAAAATTATTTTGGTAGCGATTGGGCTAATATAGATAAGGATGCTCAAAATGTCTTAACAGACCTTGCTTTTAATATGGGTACAAGCGGATTAACTACTCAATTTCCTCAATTTATATCTGACATTAAATTAGGAAATTATGCAGATGCTGCTGAAAATTTAAAATATGTAAATCCTGGTCAGCCTGAAACAAGCGATTGGTGGGATACTATTGGAGGAGACAGGTATTATCAAAATAATTGGGCAAATCCTATGGAAAACAGAGGAAACTACAGTTATCAAACTCTAAAAAATATAGGGAATAAAACTCCATAATGGATTGGTTTGTACCAACAGTATTAGCGTTTTTTATAATAGCGGGAATAAGTGTACTTATTATCAATATAGATAAATAATGTATGAAATAACAATAAAGCATAAGGATGTAGGAGAAAAGACCTACACGATATATACAAAGGATGAGGCGGATAAACAAAATATTCCATACTCTCATTGGAAAACTGCTAAAGAAGGCGAGTGGGCCCTATCTGATGATGGTTTTGTATCGAAAATTATTAAAAAGAAAAGTTACACTTCAAAGAATGAAGTGGATAATATCTATCTTAGGTTTGCGTGGGGTTATCACTTTTTTAATCCTAAATATAAGGGGAAAGAGCTCAATGTTAAAGGACGCAAATCTAATACGACATTATCTGGAAAGCGACCGATTGAGGTTAAAGCGAAGCAAGAAAAAATGAAAAATTTAGCAATGGTCTACGCTCAGACCATGAATACTGGTAAAACTATAGATAAAGTCTGTGGTGAAGTAAATCCAGGGGAAGAAAGAAGAATCAAGCGCTATATGCGCACGGAGGTGTTTAAAGATATGGTAAGAGAAGAACTACAAAAACTTCTAAGTGACCATGGTCTAACTGAAGATTATACACTCGATTTGCTACAACAAGGAATTGCAATGGCAAAAGATAAAAAAGATATAACTAATCTTTTGAGAGTTGTTGAAAACTTACAAGATATGCACGGTATGAAAGATAAGCATCTTGTAAAAACTACAGATAGACTTGAGGCCACATCTACTACTAAGCTTATAGATGAGCTTAGAGAAGAAGAACAAAAGTTAATGGCTCAAAGAACAACTGTATCTAAAGAAGAAGAGTAATGGATTACGAAGCTCGGTACGAAGAGTTACAAGCTCTTCAGAAGTTACGTAATAATATGGCGCTATTCGGAAGGCACTGCTTCCCTACCGCCCTCCAAAAACAAACACCCCCGTTCCACCATGAGGTGTATTCTTCCTTAGCTGACGACGCAACCAAGAGAGTGATGATAGCTGCCCCTAGGGGAACGGCTAAGAGCACTGTCACTACTCTCATATACCCATTGTGGAAAGCAGCTTTTAAAAGAAGTGATGAAGATTTATTTATAGTTATTATATCTGAGTCACAAGCACAGTCAATTAATTTCTTATCGAGGATAAAGTATCATTTACAACATAGTGATAAATTTTCAAAGACTTTTGGTGATATGGGGCCAACTACAGCAACACGCTGGACTCACACCGATGTTATCCTCGCTAATGGAACTAGGATTATAGCTGTAGGTACAGGACAAAGGGTTAGGGGATTTATCGAAGGTGATACTCGTCCTAACTTAATTATAGTAGATGACTTTGAGTCAGAGTTAAATGCTTATACTCAAGAGGCTAGAGCTAAAAATAGAAAATGGATGACAGAAGCTGTTATACCCTCATTATCAGATGATGGTAAAATATGTATGATAGGAACTGTTATTTCAGAAGATTGTTTTTTATATTGGGCTAAAAGCTCTCCTTCTTGGAAAGTGTTATGGTATTCAATATGGGATGAAGATGAAAAAAGTATATGGCCAGAAAGGTTTCCTAAAAGTAGGATTTTACAGATAAAGTCTGAGTTTGAGTCCGTAGGTAATATAAATGGATTTTACCAAGAATACATGAACATAGCTCAATCTCCAGATTCAGCTCCGTTTAAACCAGAATGGGTTCAGATGCATCATTATGACTATGAAAGAATTAACGGGCAAAATTGCCTAACAAGGGAGGTTGGTGATGAAAAGAAAATTATACCAGTTGATGTCTACTGTGGGGTCGACCCTGCTAGTTCTTTGTCTGCTACCGCTGATTATTTTGTTATTTGTACAATTGGTATTGATAATGATAACAATAAGTATTTTATCGATATTTATAGAAACAGAATCTCACCTGCAGAACAACCGCAGTTATTAGTAGATACGTATAAAAAGTTTAAACCTAGGCGAATGAAAATAGAAACAACAGGGTATCAGGAAGCTTTAAGAGCTTCTGTTAGAGATATAATGCAAAAAGAAGGTATTTATATACCAGGACTAGAAAGAGGAGTTAAGCCTAGAACTAGAAAAAGTGAACGACTTCTTTCTTTAGTTCCGTTTTTTGCAAGAAAGCAAATGTTTTTTAGACCCGAAGATATTGCAGCTCAAAAAGAGTTCTTATCTTACCCTAAAGGAAAGCATGATGATGTGATGGATGCAACTTGGACAGCACTCGATGGACACCGTCCATGTAGGCTAAAAGAGTACGACCCAGAGAACACAAAAATAAATAAAGTAAAAAAAGTATTTGATTGGTTAACGATGTAATGTATATTACTTTGATGAAAAGGACAACTTAATGGCAGATTATGGAAGTAAAAAACAGTCTTCAAAAAAGATTGTAAGCGAGACTTTAACTCTTTATAAAGACTATTCTAAGAAGAGAGATACTTGGGCTGAAAAAGCAAAGCAAGATAAAGAGTTTAGGTTAGGAAAGCAATGGACTAAAGAGCAAGAAGATACACTTCAAGCTAGAGGTCAAGCTCCTATTGTAGTAAATAGGATTCATCCAGCAGTAGAAACAGCAAAAGCAATGCTTACTGCTAATAGGCCTTCTTTTAGAGTAGCTCCAAGAGAAGAGTCTGATATTAAAGTTGCTAATGTTATGAGCAATTTATTAGCATATATGTATGATATATCAGACGGACGAACTGTAGTTCGTAATGTTGTTGATGATTATTATACTATGGGTGTTGGATATATGCATGTATATCAAGACCCGATGATGGATATGGGTAAAGGTGAAGTATGTATACACGACTTAGACCCGTTAGATGTTTATGTAGACCCTGCTTCTCAAAGCAGATTCTTTGATGATGCCGAAAATGTAATTGTTTCTAGGCTATTTACCAAAGAACAGGCTAAAAAACTATGGCCTATGTATGATAGAAAGATTGACAATGCTTCTGGAGAAAATGATTATAATGCTCCAGAAACAAATAGTTTTTATGATGGAAATGTTCAATTTAAAGAAGATGTTGGGCAAATAGACCCTCAAGAGTATATAAGAGGCTATGAAAGATATCATAAGTTTTTTGACAACGAATATAGAACTTTTGAAAAGTTTTCAGGTAACGAAGACCTTTTAAACAACGATAAATACCAAGAGTATATACAAAAACCTGCTTGGATTATCGAAGGTCAAATTATAACAGACGAAAATACTGCACAGCAGTTAGTAACTCAAATTGAGATGCAAAAGATGCAACAAGCAATACAGCAAGAAATGCAAATGAAGCAAGATGGTATTGATTCTGCTGTTACACCTTTGCCTCAAGAGCCAGAGCCTGTTAAAATAGAGCAAGTTACTTTTATGGATTTAATAAGAAATGGACAAATTGACGTTGTTAAAGTTCAAGTTCCAAGAATTAAACAATGTGTTATTATAGGAGAAACTCTATTATATGAAAGAATTTTACCTATAGAGAACTACCCAGTAGTTCCATTTATAAACGTTCACACTAGAACACCTTATCCAGTATCTGATGTTAGATTGGTTAAAGGATTGCAAGAATATATTAATAAAACTCGTTCTTTGATAATCGCTCATGCAACAACTAGTACAAATGTAAAAATACTTGTACCCGAAGGTAGTGTAGACATGGCTGAATTTGAAGAGAAGTGGGCTCAACCTGGAGTCGCTATACAATACGACCCTACAGATGGAGCTCCAATGCCCGTTCAGCCTCTCCCACTACCGAATGAGTTGTATTCAAATGAGATGACAGCAAAAAACGATATAGACCATCAGTTAGGATTATACGAAATGATGATGGGAAATGCCCAAGCAGCACCGCAAACATATAAAGGTACTGTAAGTTTAGATGAATTTGGGCAAAGAAAGATTAGGTCTAAAATGGCTGATATTGAAGCTGGTTTAACGCGCGTAGCGCAATTAGCTATACCTTTAATGCAACAGTTATATACGACCCAAAAAATCTTCAGAGTTGTTCAACCTAATAATCAAATAGGTGAATATATGATGAACAAAAGAATGGTTGATGATAAATCTGGAGAAATAAAAATTATCAATAACATAGGTATTGGTAAATACGACGTAGTAGTAGTTGCTGGCTCAACTCTACCAACCAACAGATATGCAGAACTTGAGTTCTATAAAGAAGCTTATCAAATCGGTTTGATAGACAGACAGGAAGTACTAAAGAAAACAGACGTTTTCGATGCTGAAGGCGTAATGCAACGTATTGATATAATTGACCAATTAAAAGGTCAGTTACAACAAGCAGAAGAAACTATCAAAAACTTGAAGGGTGACCTTCAAACTAGAGATAGAGAATCAGTTAATTTACGCAAGAAAGCTGAAATGGCTAAATTTGAGGCTACTTTAGATAAGACCAAAAATAAAGCTGATGCAGCTGGAACAATATTCGAAAAACGATTAGATGACACAATATCCACAGTCAAAAGCCAGTTGGCCGACAGACTAAGAGACAAGGGCTCACCTTCTAGTGGAAAGAAGCAGTCCAAAGGAAAAGGTAAAAAGTAAATGGTAGACAATAATGAAAGGACAGACACTTCTCAAGAGACAGCTAATCCTCTGTATACAGAGGAAGCATTTACTGGAGAGAACTCTGATGAATCGTTAAGTCCCGCTGACGCTTTCGGGGATTTGGTAAAAAACGTGGAGAACTCTGATACGCCAGAGACGGCTTCGCAAGAGCAGCCACAGCAAAATGCTGTGCAACCTGCTAGTAATGACGATACTCGTTATCAATATTGGCAATCTCAAGCTGACAAACAAGCTAATGAGAACAATCAATTAAGAGATGAGTTAAATCAAATGAAAGGACAGATGAATGCCTTGGCTGGGCAACAAGCCCAATTTCAACAGCAAACACCTAGTCAGGAGCAGGATATGGAATTTCCTCCTCCGCCAGAGAAACCCATCAAACCCGCAGGATATAACAGAGAAGAAGCGTATTCTGACCCTGCAAGTGCTAGTGCACGATATATGGATGAAGTAGAGTCATGGCGTGATGACATGGATGAGTATAATTCAGCAAAGTCAAATTATAATACTATGTTGGTTCAAGAACGTGTAGAGCGAATGGAGCAAAACAGAGTTCAAGAACAAAAACGTAGAGAAGCGCAAATTCAACAACAGCGACAGGTTTCGCAATTGAAGGCGCACGTTTCTAAGCAATATAATATGACACCTGAAGAAACACAAGACTTCGTGGCTAAAATGTCAGACCCTAAGTCCATATCAATGGATAATTTGGTGCAGTTATATAGGATGCAACAAGGTTCTGGGAACACTACTCCCACTCAGAACACTGGTGTACCTAGCCCTACTTTTCAACAAACTCAGAGAGCACAGCAAGTGCCTCAACCAATGGGTGTTCAATCATCTAGTGGAAATGTTGACCAAGGTAGTGCAGAAGACCAAATTATGGACAATCTTATAGGAAACTATACTAAAAATAACCCTTGGGGGTAGATAGGATATAAAACATGGCAAATGTATATAGCTCAAGTCATGGTAACACTTTAAACAGCTCGGTCAGTATTGATGATTCTAGGCGTAAGTTTAATTTTGGAGAAAGGGTTGCGGAGCTCGCTCCTCAACAAAGTCCTTTCTTTGTTTACCTAAGTAAAGTAGCTAAAAAAGCAACAGATGACCCTGTTTTCAAATTTTTGGAACAGAGACATCAATGGCAAAGACGTAATTTTGAATTAGCAGATGCGTCTAATGATGATAACTATACTTCAGGAACTACACTTCTTGATGGTGATACAACAACTAATACTATTAAAGTTGATTGTGGTTACGATAAGTATGGTAATACTGCGGCAGGACAAAAACCTGAGTTCTTTATTGAAGGACAAGTAGTAGCAATTGAAGACGATGAAAACAATATCAGACTTTTTAAAGTAGGAACAGTTCCTACTGTTGTTTCTGGTAGTGGTTCTGTCGAGCTTCCTTTAACAGCTCTTTTTACTGCGAACACAGTATCTTTTTCGGATAACGCTAAAGGTCAAGTAGTTGGTAGTGCATTTGCTGAAGGAACTGGTGCTCCTACTGGTTGGGAAGATGCTCTGTATGACAGAGAAGGTTATACTCAAATCTTTAAAACTGGTATGAATATCTTTTCTGGTACAGCAATGGCTACTTCTTACAGAGGTGTCGCTAATGAATGGCAAAGAGTATGGCAAGAAAAGTTAATGGAACATAAAATGGATATTGAAACAGCTATGTTGTTTGGAGTTGGAAGCTCAAGTAACGAAACAGGTGCAGCAGCTCCTATAAGACGTTCTTGGGGAATTATTCCTTACACTGAGCAATATGGTAAAGTTTACAATATGACTTATGCTTCTTCTGGATATGATGCTTTCTTAGATGCAATGGAAGATTATTTTGCACCTGAAAGTGGAAACTCTGGAAATAAACTGGTGCTTGCTTCAAGAAAAGTTATTACTTACTTAAATAAATTAGGTGCTGGTAGCTTCTTAAACAACTCAGTTGGCTCTAGTCAATATCGATTAGATGTTGCTAGTGTTCCTGGTGCTTTTGGTCATACAGTAACTAAAGTTAACACAATATTTGGTAACTTGCATTTTGTAGCCGACCCTCTATTAAGAGGTCCTTGGGAAAACTATTGCGTAGCAGTAGATATGAAAAATGTAGCTTATCGACCATTAGCTGGTAACGGTGTAAGTCGTGATACATTCATTGAGACTAATGTACAAGGTCCTGATATTGATGGTCGACAAGACCAAATCATTACAGAGGCTGGTTTGGAAATTAGTCTTCCTGAAACTCATGCTTTACTTAAATGGTCTTAAGGGGGTAACATATGGCTAATCAAGATACTATAACTTATGGTGGGATTGGCAAAGACCCTTCTGGAGCATATAGTCAGATTGAGACTGGTTTTGATATGACGGTAGCTGACGGAGCTGTAACTTGGAATCCAACTTCGGTTTCAAGCACAGCTATAGCAGATGCAGGGCTTATTACGGTAGGTCCTATAACGGTCACTAACGGAAGCGGAACTGGAATCGCAACAGATGTAAGTGGAGACCCAGACACAGTAACAATCACATTAACATCAGGAGCTACTATGAGTGCTCTAGATGCTGATGTAGTTATTGATGTAGCTGATGCAGACGGTGGTTCTTTTGGAACTGGTGTAATTGCAGCAGGAAATCAAACTCCAGCTACTAATGGAGTGGTTGAACTTACAAATGGTGGTATTGGAGCAAACTGGGACGGAACGGTTACTTATAAAGAGAATCGAGACGAAGCAGTTGAAACAGCTTATTTCGGACCAGTTCCTGTTACAGGTGCAAAAAATTTAACAATTTATTGCCCTGTTACTCCGAACTCTGAAATAACAGCTCAGTTTCAATACACTGATGATGATGTTCTTAGTATTGATGGTGTAGAAAAAGCTACTTGGGTAGATATTGGAGCCCAAATAACTCATTCTTCAGCATTATCGGCTACTTTAATTGACCCTTCTGATAACACGGATTGGGGCAAATTAGACAAAATGAAGTATATGCGATTAAAAATCGTATCTACAGATGCTGATACTAATGGTGTAGTAGATGTTAATATACCAACTGCGTATATTAAATATGCTGCAAGCAATACTTTGGAATCTAATACTGGCATAAGTTATGGCGGTATAGGTAAAGACCCATCGTAATGAATAATCGTGGAGGGGCTTCGGTCCCTCCACACTAATTAGGAGAAAAAATGGCTTTAGGCAATGCACAACCAAAAAGATTTGAGACAGGAAGACCTGGGAAGATTCATTTTATAAATGAAGGCCATCATTTTGTATGTACCCAGGCATGGGTAGATGCTAACCCAGGAACAACAGCTGTATTAGGAAATGGCTCTACAGGAACAACTTCTATGGATTTGTATGTAGAAGCTAATAAATTGGTCACTCTAGACCACCCAATAATGTATATCAAAGCTCATGCTACAGAAGCATTGCATGGAGGAGGACTTTCAGATGGAGATAACGATGCATTTTATGATGAAAGAGTTACTGTTATTTTAGGTACTATGGATGAAAAAATAGCTGGTACTGGTTGGACTAAAGTTGCAGGTAAAAATTGTTGGGCTAGAATAGTTTATATGGATGAGGCTGACCATGTAGATGGAAATTTTGATTATATAGAAGTACATGATATTGCAGATGGATGTGGTGTCATGGCTTATGAATATTTATATTAATAATAAGGAGACGTAAAATGTCAAATAAAGAAAACATATTAGGAAACATTCCTGTTTTTGGACCAGGTAGACGAAATACTGGTTCAATGAAGGTAAAAGGTGGTAAAAAAGAATTTGTAAAAGGTGGAGGAAAAGATGCTAGTGGTAAAAAGGGAAAAGGTAAGGCGCCTATAAAACCTGCACCTCCAAAAGCACCTAAAGCACCTAAAAAGCCTTAAGGAGATAAATAATGAGTGATTTAACAATAACAACGGCAGGTCAGTCAGAATCTAAGGTTAGTGGAGGAGAATTTCTTTCGTCTGAAAAAAAGTTAAATCAGATGAAAGTAGTTCTTACCGATGCTGTAACTCCTACAGTATTTGCAGGAGCTACTGTAGCAAATGATTTGCTTTTTAACCCAGTAAAAATACCTAATGCAGTAGGTGTAAAAGGTGGTACAGGAGTAGTTCAATCGGTAGTAGTTTCTAATGATAGCGGACATACGCTTCCTTTTGACATCGTTTTAACCTCTAGTCCTTCTATAGTAGCTTTAGGAGCTTTAGGAGACCCTATATCTGGATTAACTGGTCAAGCTGACATTATAATACAAGAAACATTAGGTGTAATATCAGTACCAACTCTTATAGATGTCGGGACTTGTGCTGTAGGTAGCTCTGATAATTTAGGGCTTGTTATAAAGGCACCGTCTGATTCTAGAGATGTTTATATGTACGGCATAGCTAGAGGAGCAGCAACTACAGTAGCAGATGATTATCATATTAGGTTTGGTATAATTCAAGATTAATGCTTACAGCTGTTAATAGAGTCTCTAAAAATAAAGCTACTTTAACAGGGCTTGATAGAGATAGGAAATATATTGCTTTTGATGGAGTAGATGGAGCTGCAGGCGCTGGAAATAGTTTAAAGCTTGGGACAGGCCCATTCACTCTAAATGCTTGGATAAGAAGAACACATAATCAAAATGGCGTGGTTTATAACCTGTTTAAAGACTATAACAACTATGTTTATTTTGGATGGAATACTTCAAATCAAATCCAATTTTATGCAAAAATAGGAGCAGGAGTATTCGATGCTAATTTATCTACAAGTAACTTAAGCACAAATTATAGGTATCTTTATGAGCAAGTATTTCATATGATTACAGTTACTAGTGATAGGGCAGGTAATAACGAAATTTATCTAAATGGAATTCCATTGCTTAATTCAGGTATATGTAATGCCAGTGATTTTAATTGTGGTACTACTAATGTTTATTTTGGTACAAGATTAGCTACTTTCAATGCTATAGATGTTTCTGAATTTTCAGCATATAATACTGCTCTATCCCCTACAGATATAAAAAGAATCTATAATGGAGGAAAGTCTTTTAATCATTTAAAATGGGAGTATAAAGGAAATTGTCATACATGGTATAGGTTTGGAGATTTTAAGTATGACAACTATCAAACTATTCTTAACGCGTGTATGAATGAGCCCGATTTTTCTGATAGCGAGGGAGGAGCACTAGGAACATCTAATATTACTACAGATGATATTCATGGGAAATAATATGTTTGAAAACAGAAAATACGCAATTGTAAATGTATCAGATTTAACAAGTGAAATGTTGTCTGATTCTATAGAAAAAGAGTCTAAAAATTTGAGAAAAAGTTTAGACGGAACAAAGACAGTTTTAAAATGGGATGGAAATACTCCAAGTTCTTTAAGCGGATTAAGCACTCTTACTCATAGTGAAGTTATTGAAGAGCTTGCTAAAGATACTTGGACTAAACCAGAGGAGTAAAAAATGCCTGAAAAAAAAGAAAAAAAAGTTGTATATTCATCATCAATAGGAAACCCATTTCATGGAGTTCCTTTAGATAGTAGAAGAAAACAGAATTTAAAACGAAAAGGTAAATAGTGGCAGCAAAAATAATTGACAAGGTTAAAGATGTAGTAGGGGATAACGTAATCGTTGAAGTTACCTCTTTAAATGACTATATAAATACAGCTATTGCAGAATTATCTGAGGTAATTCCAGCTGATATATTACTCAAGTATCATAATGGAGCTGCAACTACATTAAGTAATTCTCCTAAAACACTAGATGTTGCAGGAAATAAAGTGTTAGCAGTTTTAAGAAAAGATTCTTCTGATATTTTAAGAGATTGTATGCAAGTAAATCAAATAGACTTTGAAACTAAGTATAATAATAGTGGGAGCACTTATTCAGCAACAGATTTAACTCCTGTTTGGTCAACTATAAAAGAAGTGCTACACATATCACCAGAGCCAACAGCTACAGAAACTGCAAGTGTATATAAATTTACTTACCCATCAACAGATTGGGGAGCTTCATCTGCCGTTGCTATTACTGGCATTCCTACTGAATTAGAGCAAGCTGTTATCTTTAGAGCAGGAATGAATATTATTCAAAGTTATCTAAGCAAAGCGGTTCAAGAAGATGAAGATGCTGAAATGCAATCAATGCTAACAGGTCAAGCACAAGCATTATCTACTGCATACCAACAAGAGGTCGCAAGATATATGAAAGGAGGGGCTAGTTAATGGGTTGGACTAAAGAAAAGATGGTAGAGGCTGTTAAAGTCCATCATCCTCATTTAGGTGAGACAGAAATATTGGATAAACTTAATAGAGCTATGGAGCATTTTTGTGACCATACAGGTATTCATGATAGGCAGGATAATAGTATTACTACAGTAGCAAATAAAACTTATTATAATATTCCTGCTAGAATAACAAGAATATTAAGTGTTTGGTTTAACGGGGTTAAAATTCCTAGGCTAATAGGTAAGCCAGCGATAGATGACCCAGATACAATGACAGAGAGTTAATATGGCATCAAAACAAAGATATTGGTTTATTGATAATGATAGAATAGCTATCGTAGAAAAGGTTGCAAAGGCTCAAACTAAAGAAGGTGTTACTATAGATTACCAGCCTGTAAGTGAGGCTAAAAATTTAGTAATATATTCTGAATCTACCGATAATCCATTAACAAAAGATAGCGCTTTAACTGCTACATACAGCAATATTCCAGATAGATTTATACAAGGAATTGTTTCTAAGGTGATAGCTGATGCGTATAAAGACCCTAGAAATATGAATATGGAAGGTTATCAGCTATTCGAAGCTGAATGGGCATCTTTTGCAAAAGTAGCTAAAGCTTGGAAAAGAAAAAAATATTCAAATATAGGAACAATAAAACCACATGGCTTCTAAAAAAACTATTAACCAACATAGAGAGGAGGTAATTAAGTCTCTATCAGAATTAAATGCTTACAGCAAAACTATGAGAGATGATATTATTGAAGTCAAGGATATGTTAAAAGAGCAAAATGGAAGAGTTCGGAAAAATGAAAAAGCTATATCTAGAATTTTTGGAATGGGTAGCATTGTAATGGGAGTATTTAGTGCTCTTATTGGATGGCTATTTAACAAGTAAATAGGAGAGCATATGAAGATATTATTATCAAAGTTGTTAAAAATGGTTTTTACTCCAGCTATGAAAAAGCAAATGTTTGTAGCTTTAGGCGACCATTTAGTAGCTTCAACTAAAAATAAGTTAGACGATAAGATATGGGCTACAGTAAAAAGCAAGATATAAGATTTATAGGTTAT
>VTLG01011632.1_pt1 | contig 16558 bp, 23 predicted proteins | sample 4694571 | NCBI WGS metagenome assembly VTLG01 (sample SAMN12604809, study PRJNA352737) | marine metagenome | biome: ENVO:00000447; feature: ENVO:00000209|ENVO:00000569|ENVO:01000036; material: ENVO:00002151; isolation source: viral sequences binned using virsorter ...
GACTTTCTTATAAATATCATTAGAAAAAAGAAACGTTTTTCAAAATGGGCAAAAGCTCAAAAGAACGATGACGTTGAAGTGATAAAGGAATATTATGGCTATAGTAACGAGAAAGCACGCCAAGTCCTTAACCTTCTTACGTCAAATCAACTTGACATTCTAAAGAAGAAGGTATATCAAGGTGGAAAAAGAAAATAATATTGTTGAATGGACAACCTCATCTATGCTTGAGGTGACCTTGGAAGAGCCTGATGATTTTCTAAAAGTAAGAGAAACACTGACTCGAATCGGCGTAGCATCTCGAAAAGATAATACACTTTTCCAATCATGCCACATTCTCCACAAACAAGGCCGATACTTCATCGTGCATTTCAAAGAACTGTTTTTATTAGATGGAAAAAAATCTAATCTGGAAGAAAATGATATTGCAAGGCGCAATACCATCGCAACACTTATGAGTGACTGGGGTCTGCTTTCTATAGATGATAAAGATAAAGCAAATCCAAAAGCACCATTGCGACAGATAAAAATTATTCCTTTCAAGGAAAAAAATAATTGGACTCTTCAACCAAAGTATAACATCGGAAATAAGTAAATATGAATTTATCTAGATTATGGAATAACGATTGGTTTATACGTGTGCCTTTAGCAGTTGTATTTTTACAACAAGGTTTATTTAAGTTGCCTATTTCAGCTGATGACGCTGCAACATTTGATTTACCTATGTTGGTTTGGATTTTTGTAGTGCTAGGTGAAATAGGTGCCGGCATAGGTATTATAGCTGGCGGTCTAATACAAAAATTATGGGCAAACATCGCAGACATTTTTACTCGCTTTAGTGGGTTTACGATGGGCTGTATTGCCACTGGTGTTATATGGGTTAGCCAACCAAGTAGTTTACTTGATGTATTACTTTATGATAATTTACATGTTTTTCTTTGGGCAGGAGGATTATATTTTGCCCTAAAGGGAAACAAATGATATAAATAGATTAGGATGCCGCATGGTGCGGGTCCGATACAACCTTGCTTAATTGGAGGCAAATATGACTGGAACATTCGCATTTCCGCGAAACGCATTTCTTGGTTTCGACCACATCTTCGATCAGTTGGATAATATTCACCAACATGCGAAGGATACTTATCCACCACACAATGTCGTAAAAGACGAAGAGATGAAATACACTCTTGAGATAGCAGTGGCTGGATTCAAACGAGAACATATTGACATTGAAGTTAAAGATCACATCTTGACTATCAGTGGTGAACGACCACAGCGTCGTGAACAAAGTTCATATGTTCATAAAGGTATTAGTGCTCGTAACTGGAAAAAGTCATTTAGACTGTCCGAATATACGGAAGTAAGCGGAGCTGATCTTGTAGACGGAATCTTGACGGTAAAATTAGAAGTCGTTCTACCAGAAGAGAAGCTGCCTCGTAAAATCACAATTGGATCATACGAGGAAAAAAATGACAACAATAGTGCTGAACTACTCACGGAGCCTGCTTGAAGTAATTGGAGATATCTTTTCTTCACTTGGCACAGCAGTAAAAGTATCTAGGCAAATTGAAACTAATCAAAAGTTAGCGGTGCTGCTTAGACACGAGTATCCACACGAAAACTATGACGGTATTGTTGCGATCTTAAACGATAGAACTTTGAGGGAGTACTACAAGTGAGCCCTGCAATAACGGATAAAATCTCTAAGATTCTACTAAAAGAAAGAATTATGCGTGAATTGAACAAAGCAATCGAGGAAAGTAAATGATAAAACGCTTCATAAATCAAATCGTCAGTATGCGATTCAGCGATGCAAAAACAGGTGGTTGGCCTGGAACACCAATGGGGCAACCATTAAAGTATCGAGAATCAAATTATACACTTGCAGAACTTGAGCGTAGACTCACTGCAGATGTAAATGGATACGGAACAAGATACTAATAAATAGAAGGGCAAGAAATTGCCCTTTTATAATTGGAGATGACATGTTAACGGTAGATGATGTTCTAGATAGAAAGCAATATGAAACAATAAAACATTCAGATCTTTTTACTCAAGACGAGATCAAAGAGATTACTGATGGCCACTGGTTATTTAAGAAATTGTTGTGTGAAAAGTTTATTGAAGAAGATGAGAAACATATCCACATTAACGAGTTTCAACCAACTGGATTTTGGCATAAGACTCACGACAACATTGCACGAACAAGCGAGTTTCACTGGGATCTAGTTCATTTAGAATATATGAACTTTAAATATGGAACAGGTAAAGAAGGCGGCTATGACGTCGTCAATTGTAAAATCTTTAATGGTGAATCTCAAGACGGTTTTGTAGACTTTCTGCATAGTATTAAGAGTGAATTTAATTTAGAAGAATATTTTCATTATGTAAAAGATTTGATGCACAACAATTTATTAAGATATACAGATGACTTTGGTGGTATATTTTATTATGCTCTTTACGACCTAAACTACGTTTTTGAAACACACACAGATGGTCGTGACGTGAAATGTAAGAAACAACCTAGACCAGATAACTGGGACGATTTAAAACCAGAAGATTGGTTTCAAGAAGAAAACGTAAAATTTACTCGTCAAGGATTAATAAACTTGGATGTTGCTGATCCTAACGATGGTACAGTAACCTTTAACCAAACATTTCCGTATTCATTAAATATTGATATGAGTAAACCTTTAGGCCAAATGAGAATAGAGGGTGATAGTAAACCATGCATTCAATTTGTAAAAGGCGATGAGCCGCGCAGGTTTGGCGCAGAGATTACAAACTTTACTCATAAGATTATTGATGAAGATGAATACGATGAAATTATGGAACATTGTTTTGACGAATCAGTATTCCCTATAGAAGAAACGTATGGATTAAGTTTAGAAAAAGTACTAACACTTGATAAACCTGGCACATTTTATAGTTGGGACTGCGAAAGATTCCATAAAGTAAAACCATATCCAGACAGCATTGATCCTATGAGACGGCGTCTGACAATACATTTTTCATGTGCGGAGGAACTATCATGAATATAGATCAACTTAGAGAAGAACTAAAAGTCGATGAGGGAGTCAAGTATGAAATCTATTTGGATCACCTTGGCCTTGCTACTTTTGGTATTGGTCATCTCGTTCTCAACAGCGATCCTGAGTATGGACAGGAAGTTGGAACTCCAGTCTCAGAAGATCGAGTCAATGAGTGCTTCGCTTCAGATGTCGAAGTCGTGTTATCGGAGTGCACACAACTATACCCCGACTTTAACGTTTTGCCTGAAGAAGTCCAACTAATCATTGCCAATATGATGTTCAACATGGGCAGACCAAGACTATCAAAGTTTAAAGGAATGAAACGTGGTGTTGATGCACGTGATTGGAACGCTGCAGCCGATGAGATGGTAGATTCACAATGGTATCGCCAAGTTACAAATCGGGCAGATCGTTTAGTACAAAGGATGAGAGCTTTAGCATAATGATTGAAGTTACAGAAGCAGCCGTTAAATATCTTGACCAAGTACGTGGTGACGATTTTGTTACACTTGGCGTAAAAGGTGGTGGCTGTTCTGGTTTTCAATACGTGTGGGACTTTAAGAAAAACTGGCCAGATGTAACATGGAGCGAGCCATATGGTGGTGCTTTAGTTCTGGATCCTATGGCAGAAATGTATGTGGCCGGTTGTACCATCGATTATGTTACTGAACTTGGTGGTGCTTATTTGAAAGTAATAAATCCGAACGCAACTGCGTCCTGTGGTTGCGGAGAATCTTTTGCAGTATAATGCATTTTAGGGGTTTACAAATCTTCCAAACTGTTGTATAATTATACATGAAGTTGGAGGTAATATGTCGTTTTATACTAATGTATGCCGTTATGGCAATGCTATTCTGTATCGCGGTTATAATCAAGTCGGTGGACGTATCTATAAACGCATTACAGATTTTAAGCCAGTCTTTTATACGCAAACTAAAAACCAGAGTGAATGGCGATCGATGAATAATCAGCCGATTGCTCCGGTTGAAATGGCAAGTATGCGTGATGCGAAAGAATGGCTAGATTCAAATCGTGATGTTGCTGGTCGTAAGATCTATGGCAACAACAAATATTTACAACAATACATCACACAACGGTTTCCACACGAAATCGAGTTCAAGCGTGAAATGATTGATGTCGGTACTTTCGATATCGAAACAGAATATGATGACGGGTTTCCTGAGCCAAGACACGCAAATCAAAGAATACTTTCTATCACCTACAAATCAAGCAAATCAAAATTATATCACGTATGGGGTTATGGCGACTTTGATACTGAAAAGTCTTTGCTACAACCTGTTCGTTACTATCGCTGCCGTGATGAAGTAAGTCTACTTACAAAGTTTCTTGCATTCTGGTCTGATGAATCAAGAACTCCAGATGTAATTACTGGCTGGAATATTCGTTTTTTCGATGTACCATATCTTGTCAACCGTACTGCAAAACTTCTTGGTGTTGATGCTATACGTTCTTTCTCGCCATGGCGTATGATTGATCATCGTGAAATTACAAGACGTGGTCGTACTGAAGACGCGTATGACATCAAGGGTATCGAACAACTCGATTATATGGAACTGTTTCAAAAGTTTGGTTACTCTTATGGTCCACAAGAATCATACTCGCTAAACCATATTTCGTATGTGGTGCTTGGCGAAAAGAAACTTTCGTATGAAGAATCAGGTTCTTTGAAAAATCTATATAAAGATGACTTTCAAAAATACATCGACTATAATATGAAAGATGTGGCGCTGGTTGAACGCATCGAAGAAAAGATGGGATTGATTACCTTGGCCATGACCATGGCTTATAAAGCTGGTGTCAACTATGGCGATACATTCGGCGTTACGAATATATGGGAATCAATCATATATCGTAAACTTAACTCAGAAAAGAAAATGCCACCTGTATTTACACCTGAAGCAACTCGTACTAAGTTTGCTGGTGGCTTTGTTAAAGAACCACACGTTGGTGCGCATGACTGGGTTGTATCGTTCGATCTAAACTCGCTATATCCAAACATTATCGTACAGTGGAATATGTCTACTGAAACTTTATGTGATCAATCAGAAATATCAGGTGTTGAATACTATATGAATAGTAGACCTGGTAACAGCGTTTATGCTGTTGCGGCTAATGGTTCCACTTATCATCGAAACATCGATGGTGTAATTCCAAATATTATCATTGATTACTATGATGATCGTAAATCTATCAAGAAACAAATGCTGGCAGCTGAATCAGCGTATCAAAAAGAAAAGACTATAGCATTAGAGAAAGAAATCAATAAACTTAACAATCAACAAATGGCGATTAAGATTTTGATGAATTCTCTTTACGGTGCCCTCGGCAACCAATACTTCAAATACTTCGACCTCCGACTTGCCGAGGGCATCACTCTTACTGGCCAGTTAGCAATCCAATGGGCTGAACGTACAGTTAACGAATGGATGAACGATCTACTCGATACAGATGACGATTATGTTATCGCTATCGATACTGATAGTTTGTATGTTAACTTTGGTCCACTCGTAAAAAAGTTCAAACCAAAAGATCCAGTAAAGTTTCTTGATGGTGTATCAAAAGATAAATTGGAACCAGTAATTGCTGAAGCGTATAATAAACTATTTAAAAAGATGAACTGCCATAAACCTCGTATGGAAATGGGTAGGGAAGTAATTGCTGATCGTGGTATCTGGACTGCTAAGAAAAGATACATACTAAATGTACATAACTCCGAGGGTGTTCAATATGCGGAACCAAAACTCAAAATCATGGGTATCGAGGCAATCAAGTCTAGCACGCCGGAGGTTTGCCGTGACAGGTTCAAGGAGATCTTCAAGATCCTTATTTCTGGAACGGAAGAAGATACTCAAGAATATATTAAGCAATTCAAAGCCCAGTTCAAACAACTAAACGCCGAACAGGTTGCTTTTCCTCGATCAGTGTCAAATATATCTGATTATCGTGATCGTAAAACAATCTATAAGAAAGGTTCACCTATTCATGTTCGTGGTTCTTTGCTTTACAATAAAATCGTCAAGGATGCTAAACTTACTAAGAAATACGAATTAATTCAAAATGCAAATAGAATTAAGTTTTGTTACATGAAGTTACCGAATCCTTTACACGAAAATGTTATTGCGTTTCCAGAGGTTCTTCCACCTGAACTAAAACTAGACCACTATATAGATTATGATTTGCAGTTTGATAAAACGTTTGTTGAACCATTAAAATTAATTCTTGATTCAATCGGGTGGTCACCAGAACCAGTTGCAAGTTTAGATGAATTCTTCGCATAAGTTAAAAAAAAGGTTTACAAAGGGGCGAAAATGAGATATAATAATATACATGATCATGAAAATCATAAAAATAATATGCAAGTAGTGAGGGATCTTATGAATACAAAGAACTGGGTACAAGACATTTTTAACATGCACCAAAAGTTTGGTGTACATGCATGGGTTGACGAACAGGTAAGGTTCGGTAACAAAGATAAACTAAATGAGTTCTTACGATTCCGTTTACGGTTCTTGCAAGAAGAACTTAATGAAATGGGAACTGCAGTAGATGAAAAGAATCCAGAAGAAATTGTTGACGCTCTCATCGATCTTTGCGTTGTGGCTATCGGTACGCTCGATGCGTTTAACATCGATGCTCATAAAGCATGGAAAGAAGTACACACTGCCAACATGGCAAAACAACCTGGAGTAAAAGAATCTAGACCAAACCCACTTGGTCTACCAGATTTAATTAAACCTGAAGGATGGGAAGGACCTACACACGAAGATAACCATGAATATCTCACTTACGCTGTTTAAAAATATATTCGATAACAAGACCGACAAACGTATCGATGCGCCAAACTTCGATTCGTTTGAACGTGTTTTGTACGATCTTTCTGAAAAGCCTTTCGAAAGTAAAGCTGATGCAATGCTTATGTCACCAGCTACGTATGAAAAAAATACGACTCGTAAGAATGATAATGTTATTGAATGGGCTGGTTGGTGTTGTGTCGATGTTGATGATTATGAACTACCATATAGAGGAATAAATGATGACTTGGTTAAACGTTTTTCTGCCTATCGCTTTGTGTGTTATAGCACTGCCAGCTCTACGAGCGATAGACCGAAGTTCAGACTTGTTTTCCCACTTACTCGAGCTGTCAAACGGGAAGATATCAGAAGATTCTGGTTTGCTCTTCAAACAGAACTCGGTGATCTTGGAGACAAGCAAACTAAAGATTTGTCTCGAATGTATTACATTCCTGGCAGGTATGCTAATGCTTTCAATTTTATCTTTAGCCATTATGTCGGTGATTATATTGATCCGGCTAAACTGATTGCCAAACACCCAATGCCTGAAAAGACGAACCTCAATAACTTCTTTGATCGTCTACCAGAAGCAATGCAAGAACAAATAGTACAGTATCGTAAAGATAAACTTGATGCAAACTACGAATGGTCATCGTATCATGATTGTCCGTTCTGGCCAAAAAGAATCGCAGCTGAATATACTACAATCTCAAATACAGGTTGGTATGCTAAGATGTATGCCATTATGGTTGCATGTGCTGGTAACGCTGTACGTAAGAAATATCCAATTACCGCTGGTGAAATATCTCAGTTGTGTCGTCAGTTTGATGAAGACACTGGTAACTGGTATAAGAATCGTCCACTTGATAAGGAAGCAGATAGGGCTCTCGAATATGTCTACAAAAATATATGATAAAATTGAAACAGTTGTAAACGGAACTAAACTGAGAGTAAATCAAGAGTTTGTGAAAGATTTCGAATCTAAATATAATGCGGATACGTATTCATCTAAAACAAACTATGGTTTTAGTGTCTTAGAATTTATTTTCGAAAGATACGGTATTGGATTTTCTAGATCTTACAAACACGACACAATATTTAAATTTGCGCCTAGCATTATTATAGATTGGAAAAGAGTTTGTCCTGATCGTGGTACTGCTTCAATTACTAAATACACATCAACAGGTCTTTGCACAAAAGACAGAGACTCTACTCATTACGGGTTTGTAAGTCACGAAGGTAATCCATTTGAAATCGGTAGTCTTCTACAATTTAAATTACTTGACTTTAGAGAAAAAGATTATGTTTGGGATAATCAATTTAAAGACTTTCCTAAATTTTTTGTTTATAAACCACAAGAAAAAAAAGTTACATTAGATGCATTTTAGGGGTTTACAAATGAGAAGAAATAGTGTATAATATATCTACAAAATGAAAAATTGAGGAGTTACATTATGCAAAAAGTTTATATCATGTCCGGCGCCCTTCGCGATTATATCATTGCTCAGCGTAAAGAAGCTGAGGAATTCTCTAAACAGCCCGGTTGCTTCATGGGCAAGCTGGTAGATCCCGACAACACTGAGTACTGGTCGGAGCGTGTTCCGACTGGTACTCTTGAAGAGTACAATCGTATCGTCCTCGTTGAGGACGCGTACTATATTACTGCCGATCATACGAGTAAATCGTATGCTCGGTCTCTTGATTTTGAAAACTGGTCCGATGAAAAGATCGAGGCCCATATCGAAAGGATGTGTGCGTAATGAAATATTCATTAGAAGTTCTCAAGCGCGCTGCTGAGATACAAACCAAAAAATCTTCTGATTATCAGAATGAAAATTCAAGAATCAAACAAGCCATGTATTATCCACGTGGCTGTAATACTATTCTTGATACGATGCATGCTAAAGTTCTTCGTATGCAATCTGTTATCGAAGCAATGGAATCTGATCCAAACTATTCTCAAAACTTCGAATCACTCGAAGATTCATGTCTCGATCTGATTAACTATGCTACTTTCTTTGCTTCATACATGAAAGGTGAGATGGATGGTCAAGATCCTACTCGTGATTTCTTGAATCGTCCAAGAACTAAGCTTCGTCCTATTGAAAATCGAGGTGAATAATGAACCTATATACAGTAAGCGATATTCGTAAACACTTCATTGGAGAACTCAATGACGGAGCCTACACAATCGACAAGACTGGACAAAAAACAATTGAGCTTATTGGCGCATCATTTCTCGCAGACGAACCAGCTATATTCGGAACGCCCAATCGAGAATACATTGATCGTGAGATCGATTGGTACTGTTCAGGTTCTACTAATATTCGGGATATTTATGGCGGGGACACTGATCCTCCTCAAGCATGGCAATACGCAGCTAATGAGCATGGTGAAATCAATTCTAACTATGGTAAATTGATATTCGACGATATATATTATAGACAGTACGAAAACGTTGTTTGTGAATTGGCAGATTCGAATGATACTACAAGACGTGCTACAATGGTTTACAATCGACCAAGCATCTGGACGGAATATCAAGATGGTGGTAAAAACGATTTTATTTGTACTAATGCTGTCACTTATTACATACGCAATGGTGAACTCCAAGCTGTTGTCCAGATGCGATCCAACGATGTCGTGTTCGGATATAAGAATGATTATGCTTGGCAGCGTTATGTAATGAATTTAATTTGTCAGGATCTTGGTGCAGGTAAATCTAAATTAAAACCAGGATCGTTGATATGGCAAGTGCAAAACTTGCATGTATACGAAAGACATTTTCACCTTGTCAAATAAATGGGATTATAGGTTCTTAGATCTGGCTCAACTAATTAGTACTTGGTCTAAAGATCCTTCGAAACAAATTGGTGCCGTTGCAATAGGAGATAAAAGACAAATCCTAGCGCAGGGGTACAACGGCTTTCCTCGTGGTGTGATTGATTCAGAAGATCGTTATGCTGATCGCCAGAGGAAATACGAGCTGGTAGTCCACGCAGAAATGAATGTCATTTATAATGCATCTTATAATGGTGTATCATTGGATGGATCGACGTTATATGTGCACGGGCTACCAGTTTGTTCCGAATGTGCCAAGGCCGTAATACAAGTTGGCATCAAGAACGTCATTATGCGAAAACAAGTCCCAGAAGAACGATGGCTTGATTCGTGGACAAGAACAAAAGCAATGTTTAAAGAAGCGGGAGTGTACTATGGCTTCATATGAATCTAGCATGGTAAAACGTATCAGAGAAGAAGAAGAAAAATCTGGACATATTACAATGTACAACAACATTCGATTAACAAAAGAAGTTGAAGAACTAAAAGGTAGAATCAAACAGCTTGAAACTGATATGGCATATAAACAACATATCACGTATGCTTCTAGTCCAGAAGAACAACGCATATACGATTTAAGAAAGACAGACTGATGATTGGTAATAGAACACTTGCTGTACCGGGCCCGACTAATGTTCCGAACAGAATATCACAAAGCATGTACATACCTACCGAAGATCATAGGGCACCTGATCTTGCTGAGTTTACTAAACCACTTCTAAATGACCTAAAGAAAGTATTTAAACTTGAGAATGGTAAAGTAGTAGTATTCCCAGGGACAGGAACTCTCGGGTGGGAAGCAGGACTTTCTAACTGTCTTAGCTCTGGTGATAAAGTACTCACATCACATTTTGGACAATTTAGTTTACTGTGGGTTAAGATGTGTAATGATATTGGTCTTAATGTTGAGAATGTAGAATGTGAATGGGGTGAAGCTACACCCCTTGATGAATATCAAAGAATACTTAGAGCTGATGTCAACAAAGAGATAAAAGCAGTGTTAGTATGCCAGAACGAAACTGCTAGTGGTGTAACAAGTGATGTAGCAGCAGTGAGAGAGATCTTAGATGATGCTCAGCATCCAGCACTACTTATGGTTGATGGTATCAGTAGTATTGGTTGTATCAACTTCGAAATGGAACAGTGGAGGGTTGATATAGCCATAGCTGGATCACAAAAAGGTTTTATGATGCCAACCGGTCTGGTTGTTGTTGCCATGAGCGATAGAGTTATTGATCAACTAAACAGAAAAGCAACATATTATGATTTTGCTGATATGCTCGCTAGTAATGAACAAGGTTACTATCCATACACTCCAGCTATGACATTGATGAGAGGTTTAAGGACTGCCACAGATATGCTACTTGAAGAAGGCATAGAGAATGTTTGGTATAGACATCACAGACTTGCAAGTGGTGTCAGGAAAGCTGTTGAGCGTTGGGACATGGATACACAACCATTTGATAAGATGACATGTTCAGATACTGTTACAGCAGTTAACGTACGTGGTAAGATCGATGCTACAGAAATAATTAAACACGCGTATCATAAGTATGGTATATCACTTGGTGCTGGTTTGGGTCCATTGAATGGTCATGTTTTTCGCATAGGTCACTTAGGCTGGCTTAACGAGGCAATGATATTACAAGTGCTATCAGGTGTAGAACTAACTTTGGCTGATCTTGGTTATAAGTTTCAACCGGGTTCAGGCGTAGGCGCAGCTATTGAAACTTATATTGGTAAAGTTTTTGTAACTTCATATAGAGTATGACATGATTTTAATTGTTGGTCAAAATCCTTCATCAGCTAAGAAGGCTAAAAAGAACGATACACTCGATCGTTTATTAGATTGGTGTGCAGCTTGGCAACTTGATAAATGGGACTTCATGAATTGCAGTGATGAACCAGGCGATAAATACATCATTGACTTCGATAGACTGAAAGATGCGGGCCAACGATTTGACAAGATCATTGCACTCGGCAATGTTGCAAGTAACGCTTTGAAGAAAGTTGGTGTGGATCATTTTAAGATGCCACACCCGTCACCACTGAATCGTCAGTTGAATGATAAACAGTTTGAAAAAACTATGATTGAAGAATGCTATAACTATATTATTGGAGATACCTATGATTCAACACATCGTGATTCCTACTCTGGGTAGAACACACAATCAGATAACGTATGAAAACTTACCTGATAATCTAAAAGAAAAAGTTTACTTTACCGTTCAGCCTCACGAGTATGACGAGATGAATGAGATCTATGGTGGTAAGGTTCTAAAACTTCCAGAAGAAATCAAGCGTATCGCACCAACTCGTGAGTGGATCTTTAATAAATTCAACGATACACGACATATGGTGTTCGATGATGACCTTGAATTTGTAGTCAAAGAACCGAATCCTGGTGAAGGTACCAAGTGGTTATCGCGTAGATTTACTGATCAAGACTTTGTTGATGCTTTAGATCTAGTCGATGGTTGGATGGACGAAGGTATCTGCTTTGGTGGTTTACTACCTGCATGGGTTATCCCTGATGTGAAACAATGGCCTGTTCGAGAAAATCAACGTATGATGACGAACTGGTTTTTTAATGGTCCAGAACTTCCACGTGATATTCAATGGAATCGTGTCATGGGTGGTGCCGAAGACTTTGATGTCAATCTACAATTATTGAGTCGTGGATTTAAGAATCGAGTGTCTGCTAAATATATGGTAGGATGTTCGAATACAAATGCTGACGGTGGTTGTTCAACATGGCGTACACTCGAGGTTCATAATGAAGCGCAAAGAATATTACATGAACTGTGGCCAGACTTTGTAAAGATTCGTGAGAAAGAAGTAACATCAGGTCCGTGGAAGGGTCATGTTAAGTTAGCCACTACAATACAACACAAAAAGGCTTATGAATCAAGCCAACAAAATAGTTTAGAAGAGTTTTTTGCTTAATGAAATACGCAAGTATAGTACCGCTGATAGGTGGTGAAACAATTGCTATGCAAAACGTATTTGGTAAGTTGCCAGAATACATTTTGTCCTACAAAGCGTTTGAAGCTAATGATATGCAACTGGTTGAATACTATCGTGGTGAAGTACCATATCATTTACTCGATGAGTATCGGGTTCTTCCAGTAAATGTTGATGTTGTAAATACTGTTTGCCCTTGTGCTGGGTTAAGTAGTTTATCGCCATCAGCATCTTCTGATAACTCAGCGAATGATTGGATGATTGAATCTGCAAATTACGTCTTAAATCAAATACAACCTAAAGTATTCTGGGGTGAAAATGCTCCAAGGTTAGCAAGCAAGATGGGTGAACCAGTAGTTGAAAGACTACGGCAGGTTGGTGAAGAAGCTGGTTACACTTTTACGATTTATAAGACGATGTCAAAGCTACATGGTTTAAGTCAGGTACGGGATAGAACATTTTATTTTTTCTGGAAGGGTGAAAAAGCACCAGTTCTTGAATATATAAATCGTGTACCTGAAAATATCGAAGATACGATTCGGTCAGTTGGACGCAACCCAGATGACCCTATGGATGTTCTTACAAATGATCAGGTTCCATCACACAATCCTTTTTATAAGTATGTGCTCGAAGAAATAGAAGGTGGTATCACCCACCAAGAGTTTGCAAGCAAAATTGAAAAAACAACAAACCCACAAGATTATATCGAAGAACGAAACATCCCTTACAGTAAAGTTAGTGAGTGGATGAAATCAAAAAGCTTTGATAGAGATGCTGCCAAGGCTGAGCGTATGCATGCTAAGTTAAAAAGTGGCGGCAACATTATGAGAAAGATGACAACCATACCGAAAGGTTTGATTGGCGCTTTCGTTGGTCATATGCCAACAGCACTTACACATCCTGATGAAGATAGATATCTTACAATTAGAGAAGCAATGGAAATTATGAAATTGCCGCGTGATTTTGTTCTTCAGGGTGGAAGAAAAAATCTAAATATGATTTGTCAAAACGTTCCCGTTACCACTGCGGAAGATATGGCGAGTCAAGTGAAAGCCTTCGTTGAAGGAAGGCTAGACAATAAAATGATCGAAACAAAATATCTTGTTCAAGATAATAGAAAACAATCATACAGTTATGAAAAAAACAGTTTACAACTCGATCAATTTATGGTATAATATACAAGTTTGATAAGGAGAGTTTTATGTCGATTATGGACAAACTAAAGACCAATTCTAAAGTAAAGACTACTGAAGTATTGGCAGATTCAAAATTTTTTACAGAAAAAGATATGATTGCAACCGATGTGCCTATGATGAATGTAGCACTATCAGGTTCAGTTGACGGTGGCCTTGCACCAGGTTTAACTGTGTTAGCAGGTCCATCAAAACATTTTAAGACTTCTTTTGCTTTGATTATGGCAAGTGCGTACTTAAAAAAATATAAAGATGCTGTGCTACTATTCTACGATTCAGAATTTGGTTCACCTGAAAATTATTTTAAGATGTACGATATTGATACGAATCGAGTTCTTCATACACCTATTACAAATGTTGAAGAATTAAAGTTTGATATTATTGCGCAAATGGAAGGTCTAGATCGTAAAGATAATGTGGTAATCGTTATTGATTCAGTTGGTAACCTTGCATCTAAAAAAGAACTTGAAGATGCTATCAACGAAAAGTCTGTAGCTGATATGTCACGTGCAAAAGCACTCAAAGGTTTATTCCGTATGTGTACACCATACTTGAATATGAAGAACATACCGTTGATTGCTGTTAACCATACATACCAAGAGATTGGTTTGTTTCCAAAAGCAATCGTATCTGGTGGCACAGGTATCTATTATTCTGCTGACAATATCTGGATTATTGGTCGTAGACAAAACAAAAAAGGTACCGAAGTTACTGGATATGATTTTGTAGTTAACGTGGAGAAGTCTCGTTATGTTAAAGAAAAGTCGAAGATTCCTATTAGTGTTAGTTGGGAAGGCGGAGTACAAAAGTGGTCTGGTTTGCTTGACGTTGCTATGCAAGGTAAATATGTTACTAAGCCGTCTGCTGGTTGGTACTGCCGAGTTGACCAGGAAACTGGTGAATTACTTGAACCTAAAGTACGAGAAGCCCAGACTCTGGAGGAAGATTTTTGGAAACCAATCTTTGCCGAAACAAACTTCGCTGAATACTTAACTGATTGTTATAAGATCGGTGGTACCGCTGTACTTGAAGACTTCGAGGAAGTAGCATGAAAGAAGGAAGCGATTACGAACTCGTAATTGTAGATGACGACGATGACGCATGGGCATGTCGTATACTTACAGGTCATTTTAACGAGACAGTAATTAAGTTTGGTGCCATAGCAATCAATGAAGAAGACAACCTTAATTTTAACTTTTATATCGTTGAAACTCCTGATGAGTACTTAACTGTTGACAACCAAGAACTTCAAGAAACTGCGGCTGAACTTTTAATGTCTATCTTTGATACGTGTGTTGAAGAAGGTAGTGCGAAGTTTACTGACGCAAAAACTGGTAAGGAGTTAGCGATAGATGAAGTTATTGATTATGGGGCTGAGCGGTAGTGGTAAGACTACTGTAGCCGAACCTCTTGCAGAACTAATTGGTGGTGTACATCTAAACGCCGATAATATTCGTACAAAATACGATGACTGGGATTTTACAAGCGAAGGTCGACTACGTCAAGCTGAGAGAATGTTACACTTAGCTGATGGAGTTGTGCTTGCCGGTAAGATTGCTGTTGCTGACTTCATTGCTCCAACCGAAGAAGCACGTCAGGTATTCAACGCAGACTATACCATATGGATGGACACAATTGACAATTCAGGATTTCCTGATACGGATCAAATGTTTGAACCACCAATGGAAGTCAATTATCATGTGAACAAATGGTTTGATGATACACACCAGCAGCTGGTTAAAGTGGTAAACAACTATATGCTTCGGCAACAAGATAAACCCACAGAAAGATTGTAATGCAAACAAACATTGAACAAATTATCCTGAGAAATATTCTTACTAATGAACGATACATGCGTAAAGTTTTACCGTTTATCAAGCCAGATTATTTTCAAGGTGTATATAAAACTCTATTTAAGGAAGCAGGTAAGTACGTAGCAAAATATAATAAACTTCCTTCAAACGAATCTTTAGCTATTGAACTTCAAGAGACTAATATGTCTGCAGAACAGTTTCAAATGGCTATGGATATTGTTCCTCAACTTTTTACAAACGAAAAGATTGATGAACAATGGTTGCTCGATAGTACTGAAAAGTGGTGTCAGGATCGAGCAATATACAACTCCATCATGGAATCCATCAGTATTATTGATGGCAAACATGAAACTCTCACTAAGAACGCGCTCCCGGATCTTTTACAAAAAGCTCTGGGAGTTGCTTTCGATACCAACGTTGGCCACGATTATATCAACCAGGCAGGTGAACGTTATGACTTTTACAAGAAAGAAGAAGATCGTATTCCGTTTGATCTCGAATACTTCAATCGGATTACAAAAGGTGGTGTACCGAATAAAACACTAAACATTGCCCTTGCAGGTACTGGTGTTGGTAAGTCTTTATTCATGTGCCATGTTGCTAGTAGCGCTTTGGTAGAAGGTCGCAATGTTCTATACATAACAATGGAAATGGCCGAGGAAAGAATCGCTGAACGTATCGATGCTAACTTATTGAACGTACCGATCGATCAACTTGAAAATATGCCAAAGGATATGTTTACCGAGAAAGTAAAGAGCCTTGCACGTAAAACAACCGGTAACCTAATCGTAAAAGAATATCCAACCGGTTCAGCGCATGCTGGTCACTTTAGAGCTTTATTGAATGAACTGAAACTCAAGAAACAATTTGAACCGGATATTATCTTTGTTGATTATCTTAAT
>VTLG01012455.1_pt1 | contig 16558 bp, 14 predicted proteins | sample 4694571 | NCBI WGS metagenome assembly VTLG01 (sample SAMN12604809, study PRJNA352737) | marine metagenome | biome: ENVO:00000447; feature: ENVO:00000209|ENVO:00000569|ENVO:01000036; material: ENVO:00002151; isolation source: viral sequences binned using virsorter ...
ATCCACAGAGTACGACAGGCAGAGCATGGGATGAACCTACATCTGTTGGAGCTACTGGTTTCTCAAGTCAGATTACACAATGGAGTTTAGATAACTGGGGTGAAGATGTACTATGTAATCGTAGGAATGGAACTCTTTATTTCTTTGATACAGATGCATCAGTAACTCCTTTACGAGCAGTAAAGGTATCAGGTGCAACAAACTCTACACCTACAACAATTGCATCCATACTGGTATCTCCCAATGATAGACATGTAATAGCTTTAGGTGCTAATCAGTTTGGGACTACAGCATCACCCTCCGGTACATTTGATCCCATGACAGTACGATGGGCTAATCAGGAAGACTATACAAACTGGGTTCCTTCTGTTAGTTCTACATCAGGTGAAGTACAGATTGCCGATGGTACTAAGATAATAGCTGGAGTACGTTCCAGAAATGCTGTAAATATATGGACAGATAATGCATTATGGTTACAGACATTTGTTGGTCCACCATTCACATTTAAGTTTGCACAGATGGGTTCCAACTGTGGACTAATAGCACCACATGCAGCCGTTGATTATGATGGACGTACTGTATGGATGGGCTTTGATAACTTCTATATATTTGATGGACAGGTACGAACTCTGGATTGTACAGTACGTAGATATATATTTGATAGATTGAATGAAAGTCAGAGAGATAAAATATTTGCAGGAATTAACTCAGAGTTTAAAGAAATAGTATGGTTATATCCATCTACAGATTCTAATGAATGTGATTCCTATGTGATATGGTCACCTGATGAAAACTACTGGACATATGGTAGTGGGATCTTTACCACGTTTGCAGATAAGGGAACATATGATAATACCATTACAACAGGTGTAAGTGCTGCTGGTAATAATTTATATAATAATGAACCGGATAATATCTTTACTGCCAATGGTGAAGCAATAACTTCTTTCTTGGAATCAGCAGACTTTGACATACAGGATGGTAATGAGTTAATGTTTATTGATCGTATTATTCCTGACTTAGATATTAATGATGGAGTTATAAAATTTTCCATAAAGACAAAGAATTTCCCAGATCAATCGGATACCAATCTGGTGGAGAAAGGACCATTCTCCATAGCAAAGAATACAAGTAAAGTAGATTTACGAGCACGAGGAAGGCAGGGGAGAGTAAGAGTATCATGTGCATCTCTTAATACGAAATGGCAATGGGGTTCTATTCGTATGTCGATGCAACCTGATGGGATGAGATAATGGCTAGGTATCCAGAGTTTCCTATTATATTTCCTGATGATGTTAAAAAGGGAGTAAATTATGTTTATAGCAGGTTTCAGCACTGGGGTTCTGCACTTATTAATGAACTGGATACACGAGATCAAGTACAGGATGCTCAACCATCTACTAATATTTATGCAGTAGTAACGGTGGGTAGTATTAAGAGGCCAGATAAAGGTGACATAGCTTACTCAGTTAGTACAGGTAAGTTTAAAGGATATGTTAGTACGGCAGGAACACAAGCATGGCAGGACTTAAACTAATGAAAAATTCTCCTTATATGGATCTAGTACAAGAAGGAACATTGATTACAAATCTTAATCAAGGTGCTGGTGTACCTACTTTTCTAGAGAATCAAACATTACAAAAACTTGTACAACCCCTAGCAAAGTTTGATAATCCAGTGTATAATGATAGTAGTACGATAACAGCAAATAGTACATTAGCACAGTCTAATTATATGAATCCACGGAGAATGAAGTAATGGCTTATACACCTGTAGAAAATTTACAAGAACTTAAAAAATTAGTAACAGATCCAAAAGAATCTCCTACTGATATGATTAAGGCTGCTCAGTTAATGAGAAGATCAAAGACTCCTGTGGCATATGCACCTAGATCTTTATCTCAAGCAGCTACACAAGCTCAATTACCTGTAGCTCCTACTTCAAGCTCTGCTCCACAACCCAGAGTTGCTCCACAACCCAGAGTTGATCCAAGGTATGCTCCACAAACAAGCCCTATACCACAACCCAGAGTTCCTACTGTTACTCCTCCTCCTATATCTCCTGAAGATGAAGCAATATTAATGGCACAGGCTGGAGGTAGAGCAGCTATACCACAACAAATAGAGAATGTGGCATCCAGAGGTAGGCATGGAGATACCATGCTTATGCATGTTAATCCAGAGGAGTTCCAAGGACTATCTACATTACTAGGACCAACAACTACTAATCCTGATACTGGTTTACCAGAAGCATTTGCTTGGTGGTTGCCTTTGATTGGTGCTGCTATAGGTGGAATAGCTTCAAAAAGTTGGAAAGGTGCTGCTTTAGGAGGTCTAGCTGGTCTTGGTGGAGCATTTGCTTTACCCGGTATGGCTGGTGGTGCTGCTGGTGCTACTGCCGGTGCTCAAGCTGCTGGTGCTGCTGGTCTTGCTGGAACTGGAGGTACTGCTTTAACACAAGGAGCTTTGGCTGCACAATTAGCTAGTGCTACTCCGTGGACAGCTTATGGTTCTGCTCTTGCTCCCGGTAGTTTAGCAGGAGTAGGAGGAAGTCTTGTTCCTGCTGCTACACAGGCTGGTATTTTATCTGGTGCAACGGTTCCTCTTACTACTGCTGCTGGATCGGGAATGCCTACAGGAAATGCTCTTCTTCAAGGAGCACAATCTTTAAACCAAGCTGCTGTTCCTTATGCTTCACTTTCAGGAACTGTACCAAAAGCACAACCTAATTTTCTCCAAAGTCTTTTTAGTTCTACTCCTGAAAGTGCAGTAGAACAAGGAAGTGGTACAGATTCTTTGTGGAAGAAAGGTATAGGTTGGGCCAAGGACAATCCATTGTCTGTAGCATCTGGATTATATGGAATATCTTCTTTACTTAATCAACCACAATATTCCACTAGTACTCCTACTCTTAGAAAACCTGCAACTATAGATCTTGCTGATGTAGATCCTAAAAGTATACGAAAAGAAAGAACACTTACAGAGGAAGAAATAAATAAAATAATGGCAGGTGAGATACCTCCTCCTCAATACTTGGATGATACAGGTGAGTTTGCAGATATAAGTTTTGCCAATACAGGTGGTATAGTAGCATTACAAGCTGGTAGTATTGCTGGTGGTCAGAGTGGTCCAAAAGCAGGAGGAGAACATCCGGGTGTAACTAGTCGAAGGGGTAGAGGAAAGAATGATCCTATAAAGCCCCCTCCTCCAAAACCATTTGAATTTCCTGAAGTAAGTCCATTTGCAAGAGGAGCAACTAATTTTAATGTGCAGGATGTATTGGCAAGAATAGCAGGACCAAGTATTCCAGTAACAGCAAATACTATACCTTCTAATGTACCTGTACCTCCTCCTGCTTTAGATCCTGTTGCTCTTGGTGTAGGACAAGGAGCTTTAGCAGACTTATTGAGGAGAGCATCTCAAAGTTCTTTTGCTGATGTAGGAGGTATTCAAGAAGCACTACAACAGCCAAGTGTAATACAAAATAATACAGGTGGATTAACTCAATTTGCTACAGGTGGGGAATTTGCAGGTCATGTACAGGGAGTAGGAGATGGTATGTCAGATCAAATACCATTCCATGTAGTTCCACAGACTCCACAGGATATTCCCAATGCTCCTGACATGGCTGTTCTAAGTACAGATGAGTATGTTTTCCCTGCTGATGCTGTATCTATGTTAGGTAATGGTAGTTCTGATGCTGGAGCTAAGATACTGGATAGTGCTGTGAAGAATGTTAGAAGAGCATCCATTGGCACCCCTAAACAGATTAAACAAATAAATGGACAACAAGTTTTGAAAGGAGCCTTAACTACTTAAATGATTATATATAAAGTGGAAGCCAGACATATTGATGTTATTTGGCCTTACGTAGAAGATCTTTTACAAAAGCCATTACATAGAGCATTAGGAGAAGTTTCATTAAACGATGTTAAAGAATGGTTAAAAGGTGATTTACAACAATTATGGGTAGGTATAGATGAAACTAAAAAAGAAATTGTTTTAGCATTTACAACTCAACTATATACTTATACTACACAAAGGCACTTACGAATACACTTAACAGGAGCTAAAGATCATACTATAAATAATTGGATTAATGAATGGGTAGAACCTGTAGAAAAGTTTTGTAAAGAGAATGGAATCCGTTATATAGAAACATGTGGTAGAGATGGGTGGACAAGAGTATTAAAGAAAAAAGGATATGAAAAGTATTATACTGTTCTAGTGAAGGAAATAAAAGATGACTGATACACAAAAAATTATATCAACTTTGGAAATGCCAGAGAAAGTTGCATTGTTTAAGGAATTATACGATGAACTTGCAGGGTGTGGAACAAATGGAGATACAGAACTTGCTCATGTAAATACATTTGAAGCTAGTCTTCTGAAATCTATTGGTGGATCTGGAACTATTAATGAAGTTACAGGATTACCTCAATTTGGTAAAGGTGGTGGATCTCCTCCTCCTGCTCAACCTACTACAACTACTCAAACATCTGAATTTCCTACAGAGTTACGTCCTTTCATTAAAGATATTCTTGGAGAAGCTAAAGGAGAATTTGCCAGAGAAAAAGGAGAAGGTTATATTCCTTTTGGTGGGCCACAGTTAGCTCAATTTACTCCTGAACAGCAACAGGCTTTTGCCACAGGTCGAGAACAGTTCGGAGCACGAGGACTTGCTGGTACTCCTCTGGGTCAGGCTTCTACGTATTATCAACCAGCCTTGGCTGCTACAGCTTTAGGTACATCTGAAATAGGTGCAGGGGATATTGGACGTAGAATGGACCCTTTCTTGCAGAATGTTGTGGATGTAGCCAAGAGAGAAGCTAGAAGAGATGAAGATCTAGCTAGTCAAGGTAGATCAGCACAGGCTGTTGGAGCTGGTTCCTTTGGTGGTTCCAGACAGGCTATACTGGAAGCAGAAGCAGAAAGAAATCTTGGGCAAAGGCTTGGTGATATACAGGCACAGGGATTGTCACAGGCATTCCAGAATGCACAGCAGGCTGCTGAAGCACAAAGAGCTAGAGAGATGGCAGGTGGTAGGCAATTTGCTGGCCTGGGAGAAAGTGCATTCTCAAGAGCCAGAGGAGATATTACAGGTCTGGCAGGTGTTGGAGAGGCCCAACAGGGCAGAAGTCAACAGGCTCTGGATCTGGCACGTAGAGAATTTGAAGAAGAGAAAGCATTTCCATCCACTGCTTTGCAAAGATATTCATCCTTGATCAGAGGTTGGGGTCTTACTCCTAGTCAAACAACTGTTACCACTCCTCCTGCTATTCCTCGTCCTGGTCTGGGACAACAGATTGCAGGGGCTGCCGGTACAGGTATAGGATTATATGGACAATTTGGAGGCTTTGATAAGAGGGCTGGAGGGCTTGTAGGGCTTATGGGAGGGGGAACCCCTATGGACCCTCTTAGACCCCCCTACGAACTCTTCCCTGCCCCTACAAATGGACAATATAATACAGGAGGTATGGTAGGTTTAAATCAAGGTGGTACAGTAAATAGATTTATGGGCCAACTGATAAAGAAAAATAGTGTAGCACATCCAATTCCTAATCAACCAATTCCATCTGGTGGAGGTAAAGCTGGTGGTAAGGGTCTATTTAATAATTTAATAATGGGCATGCTAAAGAAACATTATGATCAAGGTACTCTTCCCGGTCAAGGACAATCTGGAGATCTGGGTAGACCACCAGAAGGATATACACCCTTTAATGTAAATCTAGGTAGGTTTGCCGATACAGGATCTTCTTATCATCCCGGTGCTGCCACTGGTGGACTATTGGGATTGACTGTATCTCAGAATGCTAAACGAGGTGCTCTTACACAACCATCTACAGATGTTGCAAAATTAAGTTTATCAGATATAGGAGATTGGTATAGAAATCCTTTGAATAGATATGATATGACTCTTGGTGAGGCAGTAGGACGAATGGGAGATTTTTATAGAAAGCCTTTGACCGAATCTGATACAACATCTTTAGTTGAATCAGATGATCTTATTCCTGAGATGATTTTACAAGACTTTCCTGAATTGTTAAAAAAGATACCAGAAGGTGCTCGTATAGTTGCTGAAAAAGCAGCAGAATTTTTTCCTTTAGATGCTGCTGCACAGGCTTATGCCAATTTACAAGCAGGACAAGCAGGACATGGAGGACGATCAGATACAGGAGTACCTACTGGTGAGGTACATGATGCAGAATATACTGTATTTGATAGAGATCCAGCACCTTTTGGACTTGATCCCAGCACTCCTATTACTGCTGGTACACGAATAGATAATATAACAGATACAGGAGGTTTAGTTTCTGGTGTACCACAAGATGAACAACGTCTAGCTCAACAACAAGCTGAAGGTATAGCTGCCGATAATCGTGCTAAGAATATTGATCAAGAAGGAGATCCTTCTATACCTGTTGATCCAATGCAAGCTCTTTTAGATCAAAGAAATGCAGATACAAGTTCTGCTATAACTGATGCAGCAGCAGCCGAACAGAAATATTTAGATTATTTAAAAGGACAATCAGGTGGTGATCAAGATAAATGGGGGGCTTTAACTCAACTTGGTTTAAATTTAATGTCGGAAACTCCTCAATATGAGGGAGAAGGTTTACTAGCTATTGCTGGTAGGGCTGGTAAAGAACCTTTGGCAGCTTTGCAAGCATCACAAAAAGAAGATAAAGCATTAAATTATAAGATAGCTGAAGTAGAAAAAGATATGGCTGTACGTAGAGCAGGATTAAAGAGTGCTTCTGCCCAACAATCTTTTGATAATAGAATAAAATTAATAGATTCCCTATCTAAAAGTAAGCAATATAAATTTAACTTATTAGAAAAAATGGCTGATCTTAGTCCAGCAAATGTTAGAACAACTGGTAGTGTAATTAGAAGATATATGGGAACTCTTTTAGGTCAACCTGATACAGCTATTCAGGCATTACATAATGCAGGAGTACGAGGAGTAGATAGTGAAGGTCAATTAAAAAGATTTGCTAAAACTTTTGGTGAAAAAGTAAGTCCGGGTGGAAGTGGAAAGGATGTTGAAAATGACTTTGTTCATACTATAGCTTTAATGGCAAGAGAAAAACAATTTTCAGAAGGCATCTCATTTGAGGAAGCTATTCAGGCTTCTATGTTAAAACTATTAGGAGAAACTCCTATTTATGTAGAAGATGGTAATTTCATAATGGGTCATGATAGTTATTTAACCACTCCTCCTCCTTCTGAAGAATAGATATTTAGATGGCTACTCTAGAACAACTTTTTAATATACCCACAGGAACTACTTCTGCACTTCCTGAAAGTACTCCTGCACAATCTTCAGGAGCTACACTAAATGATCTTTTTTCTTCTGCAATTACTTCAACTCCTCAACAACTTTATTCTAAAGCTAGAGAAGATAGAGGAAATGCATGGACTAACCAACTTGCTATACATACGGATCATGCACAAAAATCTATACATGAAGGTATAGGAGTTGTGGCAAATGCTCTAGAGGAATATCTTCCAGATGTATCTGCTTATCTACAGGATTTTTCTCAAAAAGGAGTTGAAAGAAATCTTAGGCAGATTGCCAGTAAGCCTCAACCTACTCGTAGTCCTAGCTTTACTGAATCATGGGAAGAAGTACAGGGAGATTTCAACGAGGGAGATATTGCAGGAGCTTTACAAACAGGATGGGAATATGTACATGATGCTAGTGCTGCTGTAATTCCTTCTTTGGGAATATCTATAGGGGCTTATCTAGCCACTGCTCCTGTGGCTGTAGGTATGGCTGCTGGTCTTGGAGCAGTTGGTGTTCCTGCTGCTGCTGCTGGAACTATAGCTGGATTAACTGGTTTGTTTACTGCTATCTCTCCATCATTCTTAATGGGTACAGGAGCTATATATGAAGAAGCTAAAACATTAGGAGCTGGTGATGAGAAAGCTGAACGTCTTGCTTTATTGGCTGGTCTTGGTATAGGTATTCTAGATAGAGTAGGTGCAGGTGCTCTTGTTAATAATGCTATTAAAAGTTTTGGAGAGAAAGCTATATTTAAAACTGTTTTAAAGGAAGCACAAAAGCATCATGTAAGTAAAGGTACAGCCTTGGTAGAAGCAAACAAGGTAATGAAGGCAGCAAAGAAAGTTCCAACAAAAGAATTTGTTAAAGAGAATATTGCTTTAACAGCCTTGGGAGCTGGAGCAAGAGGAGCAGGAGTTGAGGCAGGTACAGAAGCACTACAGGAAATGACACAGATTGCAGGTGCTGGTATAGCTGCTGGAGAAGGACTTAATCCATACAGTTTTGCTGAGTATCAGAAAAGAGTAATAGATAATGCAGCTCTAGGTGCTCTTGGTGGTAAGATGGCTGGCACAGGATTTGGAGTTCTCACAGGAATACAACGTAAGAATGTTGCTTTAAAAGCTAATGAGATAGAAAAACTTGAGGCTGAACTAGAGAATAGAAAAGAGTTTAATCCAGATGAGCTTGCAAAATTTATTGAAAAACGTAAAGAAGAATTTAAACCAACTGCTATACAAAAATTAATTAGTAGATCTATAACTCCTCTTACTGGTTTTGCTACTCGTAGTAGTAGAGGGCTGGAAGTTATAAATAGATTTGAACAACATTATAATAATGTTAGTGCAGATATAGGAAATTATGGACAAAGAATAGACGAGGCAATGCAGAAAGTTAGACGGGCTATAAAACTTCCTATAGCAATGAGAAGTCTTTCCAAGAAAACAAATGATAAACTATTTGATTATATGATAGAGGGAAGAGAAGAGTTTATTAAGAAATATGGAGATGATCCACGTAATGCTGATATTATGAAGGCTGGAGATATTCTAAGGGATGATGTTGTAGGTAGTCTTATACGTCCTGAAATTAAACTAACAACTAAAAAATTAAAAGAAGCTCTACGAAATGATTTAGATTTGCCTCCTGAAATTCAAGCTCTACAAGATCCAGAATTAAAAGCTAATCTAACTAATCTATATAATACAATACGAGAATCTCACAGAACAGTGATGGGTCAACAAACTATAACTCCTGAAGAAGCTGAAAAACAGTTTGAGAATTCTTTCTCTAGAGTTAAAAGAACATCTGCATTTAAAAAATTAAATAATACTGTTATACAAAAGGCAGAAGGAACTGGATTGTATGGTGCTCTAGCTGCTGCTGGTGTGGATATGGATTTTGTTGATGGGTATCTACCTCGTCTTTATAAAGTTGGACTTTTCAAAAGAGGAAATAAAAGAAGGCAATTCAGAAAAATTTTAGCAGAACAACTTCATCCAGAAAATGGTAAGAGAATGGGAGAAAAATGGGCTGATGAAGTAATAGAAAATATCAGAGGAAATGATGGTGCTCATTTACCAGATCAAATAAATTTTAATCTTGAAACTGATTTTGATGATAGTAGTAATTTTGATGATAGTAAACAAAGTTTTGAAAAGCATAGGTCAATAGATGAAGATACATTTAGAAAATTAGCTGAAGCTGGTCTTGTTGAAAAGAATGTAAAAAGATTAATTGATAAATATATGTTACAAGCTCTACAAAGAAAGAATATAAAAGAGTTAAAAGATTTTGCTGAACCCTTAGTACAAGAATTAATAGATGAGAAGGGAGCAGCAGCACCTAATAAACTTGAAGTAGAGCAGATGCAGAAGATATTTGCTGCTTTTCAACATCAATATAATCCAATACAAAGTAGTAAATTAAGAACACTTGGTAGAAATTTTCTTACATATCAATATATCTTGACACTTCCCCTGGCTGCTTTAACTGCCATGACTGAACCTCTTATTGTAATGACTAGGGTAGATCCAAAGGATGCTATGTTTGGTGCTGCACAGGCTGCACGTAATACAATGAGGCAAGGACTAAGAAGTGTATTTCCCAAGATAGGTAAATCTAAAGCAGAGAAAGCCTTCAATGATATTCTTCAAGGATATGATGGAACATTGGCTGAACGTCTAGGAGATATAGCTGGTATAGATGTTAATAGAAAAATAACAGATAAGTTCTTTAAAGCAATTATGTTGACACAGATTACTCAGTTCAGTAGAGACATGGCCTTTCAGGCTTCTCAACAACAAATGAAAAGAGACATACGTAAATTATCTCGTTCCTTGTTCTCAGAAGAAGTAGATAAAGAATCTATAGATGCTAAACGTAGACTAATACAGCAGGGATTACTGCCGAAGGCTCTTAGATTAGATGATCCTGATAGTGAATTTCTAGCATGGGCAGAGGATAGAGGAGGTGACGTTGCTCCTGAACTTATTCGTAAAGCTCAGTCAAAGTTTGTCGATGAAATTATTATGGCTCCCAATGTAGTTAATAGACCACTATGGATGAGTGATCCACACTATGCTATCTTTGCTCAGTTAAAAGGATTTATGATGACCTTTGGTAATACAGTAGGTATGAGAGCTTGGAGAGAAGTTCTTAAACCTTTGGCTAGAGGAAGAATACCTATGGATGAAGCAGCTAAGTATGCCATTACATTATTGTTAATTATGGCAGGTTCCATAGGTATACGAGAGATAAAAGATTGGATTCGATATGGAGATGAAGATAGTAGTTGGAAAGAAATGGAAGGTTGGGATATGATCAGTGATGCATTCATTGATAGTAATATCTTTGGCCCCGGTACGATAGCTTATGATGCTATTAATGCTAATAGATATGGAGCATCTCCAATTACTGTAGCTCTTGGCCCCGGTGCTCAGTTTGTTGATCGTTTAATAGGAGCTATGGGGGATGCTTCTAATAATAAACCTCGTAGTTTAGCCAGAGCTATAGCATCTGGTATACCATTCTTATCGGCTCTAAGACCTACATTAAAACCAAGGGTCACAGATACTTTAGAAGACCTATTAAAAAGGGAAGAATAATAATGCAAGACATGACCATGATCTGGAATGCCATTCTCACGATGGCTATTGGTGGATTTTTGTGGTGGATACGTACCACTTCAGCATCCATTACAAGGATACGTGAGGAAGGGTTAGCTAATAGGGAGCACATAGCTCTTACCTATGCAACCAAACAAGATGTTAAAGACGACCTGCACCAGATTATGGCAAGGTTTGATAGGCTTGAAGATAAGATAGATGACTACATGAGAATGGATAAGTAATGACTGAGATTTTTACAAGGGATTATCTTCCTGCAGAAGTTCCTGTTCAATTAAGAATATCTGAAAAGTTTCCAAGGGCTGCTGCTTTGATTAAACATTACGAATCTGTTAACCAATCAGGTAATCCTCACTTAGTTCCTTATCAAGATAGTGGTGGAAATTGGACAGCAGGTTATGGGCAACTTATAGATCCTGATAGTAAAGATATTGAACGAACTCCTGAGTGGGCAGAAATTAACTTCGATAATCAAATAAAGGTAGCATTAGAGGATGTAAGAAAATTAGAGGCAAAACTTCCAGAAGGAATGAGCTTTACTAGTAATGAAATAGAAGGTTTAATTCCAATTCTACAAAATGTAGGGTATACAAAAGTTACTAACCAAGGTATAAATGCAATGAAGGCATTACAAGCTGGAGATAAAGATACATTTGCAAAAGAATTATTTGATAATGAAGTAGGTTTTGTACGAGGAAAAAATAAAAAAGGAGAATCAATTATATTAGGAGGTTTGGTTGAAAGACGAGGAAGAGAAGGAGAAATATTTTCCCCAAGAGAATCAACAGAAACCCAAAGAGAATCAACAGAAAATTACTTCAGAAAAGGAGGTATGGTACAACGTAATCCATACCCATATAACCCAAGAGCTATATAGGAGATTTGATGGCAAAGAGATGGATATTTTTCTCAGAAGATGATCTAAGGTGTAAGGGAACAGGTGAAATAAATATGAATGAAGAGTTTATGAAGAAACTCATAGCTCTTAGAAAAGATTTAGACAAGAGTATGAATATCATATCAGGCTATAGACACATAGCTTACAATGATGTTCTAGGAGGCACTAGAGACTCCCCCCATCTACAAGGCAAAGCAGTAGACATTGCATGTCATGGTAAAAAAGCATATAATATAATTAGGTTAGCAACGGAGCATGGCTTTAAAGGTATAGGTATAAAGCAGCATGGTTCTAAGGAAGATAGATTTGTTCATTTAGATATGGATGAGTACACAACTCCAACGATATGGAGTTATAAGTAACACAATGGTAAGGAGTAATAAATGGATTGGATGGAGTTTGTACGAACATCTTGGCCCATCTTTCTTGCACTTACTACCCTTATCATTGTGCTGGCAAAGATGCATTCTGATATTCAAATTATAAAAGATAAAATCAAAACACTCTTTGACCTATTTAACAGGGACAGGAATTAGAAGCTACGACTATATTCCAAGAATATATCTCCTGTATCTCTATAGTTCACACCATCTGCCGTATTATAACGAAAGAAGTTAAGAGTACGACCTACTGTACGGGTCCATGCTATCTCAAGGGTGTTGTTTTCCAAGAATCTCTTCTCAATAAACATCCTCATTTGATTATTCGTACCATCATCGGCATTGAATACATAACGAGTACCAAGTGTAATCCCTAGCTTTGGTGTCCTATCAGGCAATGGAGCAAGATCTTCTATACTAATTTCCTGTGCCTCTGCTTCTTTATCTTCACTGCAAGCAACAATTAAAAACAAACTTGCTATTAAAGCTACTATAATTTTCATATATTCCTCCTATGTAAAGTTACATTTCTTAACAAAATTCATAACATTCTTCTTGCCTATAATCTTTAAGGCTTCAATGATGCCATTCTCAAGACCCTCCTTTGACATGTCTATTTCTTTATCACTCTTTGCCCCACGTATTCTGGACAATAGTTCCAATGCTTTTATGGCACTGTTTACATGCCCATTATTTTTAGCATAGGAATATTGTTTTTCTATTTCATCTATAACATCAATTGTAGTTACTAACTCATTCTCAAGATCAGCTATCCTATCAAGTATCTCCTGATTCTTGAGCATACGATAGCCCTGATTAGAGGCTGATCGTGCAGCATAACCAGAAGCCTTTGCAGCCTCTGTTGCATTACGATGCAGGATGTATGCCTGTGCAAATCTTTCTTGTTTCTCTGATAACATTACTTCAAGTTATCTCTTTGTATTCCCTTTGTCTTCTCAAAACTTCTCATACCACCCAGGCCAAGTAAGGATAAGGTTAATGTCATTAGTCCTTCTGTTGGTATGACAGGCATGACAACATCAGTAGTCCATATAGCTAATGCCCATAGGCATATGGGCTGCAATACGAATTGCCAACCCAAGCCAAAGGCACAGATCCACATGATGGCTGGCCTAGCTCCGGCTACAAAGATAGAAGGATGCTTGGCCTGTTCCTTATTAACATCTATCTGTGCAAGATTAGCTCGTTGTACTTGTGTCTTTAACTCATGGTTTAACTTGGCACGTAGATCTTTATCTTCGACAAACTTATCCAAGACATTATCCACCACACCTACTACTGATTCAATAATTCCTATAGCCATATGATTCTCCTATGTTAAATAGATAGTACCAAAGAACATAAATACAAAACTAATAATAAACAAAGCTAAGACTAGATCCCATTCCTCCAGTACATCCTTAATGCTTGTACAGAGTATGTGTTTTAAATATTCCAGACGAGACAAATCTTTCCTCCACTTCTTCAAAGGTTATATACACAGTTGTACGTTCATGGTGTTTATTATACCATACTTTGTTCAATAAGTCCATCCACCAATCAGGTGAATGAACAGACACATGTACGTTCTTACCATTCTTAAATGTTTTAAGTGCTTGATAACAAGCTATATTCAGGAATACTACCTTATTGGAGTAGCTCATAATCTGATCCAGTACCCACTCAGCATCTTCAGTAGGAACATGTTCCATTACATCAACAGCTATTACTCCATCAAACATCCCGTCAGGTAACTTTGAGAACTTCTCCACACCCGGATCATAGCAGGTTACCTCATTCAGATTCCAGAACTTATCTAATGCTTTAGTTAAGTTCTTCTTTGTATAGGCATGATCTGCTTCATATAAATATCCTTTACCACTACCATAGTCCAGTAAAGTTTTACATCTATTGTCCTTCAGTATAGATCTGATATAGTGTACATACTTCAGTACACTCTTACCGGGAAACATAGTGGGATCTTTATGAAGACCTTTGTATTCTTCCAGTAACTCATTGTATTCAGCAGATGGATTAGTCATCAAAGACATCCTTAAACTCTGGTACTTTTCGTTCATCCAGATGTAGCTTCCATAGAGCAGACACGAGTGAGTTATCTCCATGTACATTTAATGTAAGGTTCATGGATGAATCGTTAAAGGTACGTTCACAATCCTGTGCCATAGCCAATAGCTCACCAGTAGTCCAGTAGTTCTCTCCTCGTACATTCACCTGTAGATACTTTGGCTTTGGTTCCTCATCCTCTGCACCTGTAGTCTCTTTCATCTGTTCCTCTGTAGGTTGCTCCTGCATGGAAGAATCAAATCCAAAGAGATCGAATTTTCTAAATCCCATCGTATGCATAATACCAAGACATCTCATGGCTGCACACGTACCACCTGTAATAAGAGTAGCTCCCTCTGGTATACCAAGGTTAGGCATTACATGTACCTTCTGGTTCTCTATCTCCTTTTCTCTTTCCTCTTCATTACGTAGTGATTCGGTAAAGGCATGCCATCCATAGATGTTAGCTTTCTTCTCCAATAGATACTTGGTAACAGAAGGATCAGTCATGGATGCTACAAAGAACTTGGTAGTAGGCTCAATAGTCTTGAATAGATCCTTACGTACTACACCATGTGTACTCTCTCCTTCGATAGATCGTGGATCAAGTACGATACAAGCCCACGGTTTAATACCATTCTCCAGTAACTTAGGATAGGAATGTTTCACACATAATACTTTAGCTTCTGGTCTTTCCTTCATAAGCTCCTTAACTTTAGTGAAGTCAGTGGAATGTCCACCGGATATAACTATAACTTCTCCTTCATTGGGTATACACTTACCAAGGAACTTATCCTTATCTATTAACTTCATGTTCTCCATGATGTTACTCTGTATATATTCCTTATCCACACAGTCTCGTGGATGTACAACGATAGGAACATTAAGAAGACTATCAGGGAGAGGTGGAGTAGTAGCCTCACTATAGATCATACAGTAGTGAGTAATACCACCGTCCTTAACAGGATCAGAAGAAGGAAGGATAACTCTCTTCACATTCTCCAATGTCTGGGCCAGTATGTTTACTCCATGATACTTCTTCAAAGGCTTCTTCTTCTCTGAATCCTCACTGAAGTAGTTGTCTACCATCTTGATACGGGCATTCTCCAGCTTGCCATAGTCATTCTGGATAGTTGTAATACTATTACCACCACCTATTAAGGCTATGTCCGGGTCTGCTTTGACCAGAGTATCCCGTGTGTTCCCTTTAACCAAGGTAAAGTTGAAGGTTTTATTCTTATCCTTCTTCATGGTATCTTTAAACTCTGTTAATCTTTTTTCAACTGCCTTCATATTAACATGAGCTTTGTGATTGAACTCTTCAATATCTGTCTCTTCTGTAGCATCTTCAAACAAATCATATCCAGTATAGGTAACTTCATCATTGTTTTCAAAAGCAGCAAGGGCCATCTCAATAGCTCGTCCACCATTCCATGTACCTGTCTCTACAAAAGATGAAGACTTATAGTGTCGAATAATATCAGCCAGCATCTTGGTACGGTTAGGTCTGATGTCTGGTGGAACAGCATCTTCAGGCAATGGGAATACCCTGTTGCCATCACTGTCACGTAAGGCTCTGTTACTCTCTTCCAAGTCTGTGAGATAGTCTCTAAAGGGAGTAGCAAAGATACCCTTCTTTGTATTGGATGGAGTAAGAGTATGTACCCTCATGCCATGTGCTCTATAGATGTTAAGTAACCTTTCAAGAATAAAGGCATCATGCCATTCTCTATAGGATAGGATCTCACTACTCTCATAGGCACCTCGTAGATCACCAAGTATATCCAAGGGAGACTGATGGTCCAAATTAAAGGCCATGAAGGAAGGGTTACTATACTGATCAGGAGTATCTTCTGTAGTATCTCCACTCAGATGTACTATATCAGAACCCTCTGGAAAGAACTTATGCATATACTCAGGTGTAAGATCAGATACTGGTATGATATTAGTATTCATCCACAGTAACCATCCACCTTCCTTGGTCTTCTCAGCTATGGAGAAGGACTCTTCTGTAAGTGCAAAGACCTTTGGAGCCGTAAGGAGTGTATCTATTCTCCAGTTATAATCTATTGTACCATTCTCAGTACCATCATGTACATCCATGTTCTTACGAAATTCATTAAAGCCCTCCACTTCCTCAAGGTTTTTATATTCAATACAATCGGGAAGATCATAGGCTGTTATATCACAATCAAAATAGTAAGCTGTTAGTTTAATATCTGGATGCCAGTACTTGGCAACTCGTTGAAACATCTGGTGTGCATGATCTTTGAGAGAGTTCTCATTGAATGCTGTAACTA
>VTLG01000230.1_pt1 | contig 16557 bp, 14 predicted proteins | sample 4694571 | NCBI WGS metagenome assembly VTLG01 (sample SAMN12604809, study PRJNA352737) | marine metagenome | biome: ENVO:00000447; feature: ENVO:00000209|ENVO:00000569|ENVO:01000036; material: ENVO:00002151; isolation source: viral sequences binned using virsorter ...
GTAACAGTTACAGTAGTCGTGAAGTCTGCTCCTGCATCAATGAATATATTTGAAATGACCGCCATGTTTAACCCTCATAAATGTTTAAATATTTATAAGGGTTGACGATTAGAGGTGAGATTTAGGCAAATGCTATTGAGATATATTCTCCACCTGAGGCTCCTACCCCAGCATGAGTTCCTGCTGTAAATCCAGTTGATGTAAAACCAACTGAGATAGTATTTGGACCTTGTTCAACTGCCGATGATTCGCCTTCAAGATAAAGACTACCTCCACGCAATGCATCAAACATTGCCCAGTTACCAGATCCATTTTTTCTTTTAATCAGTACAAAACGTGGTGCAAATCCACAATATCCATTTGAACCTACAGTTGTTCCTGTAACAGAAGAAAGCGCCCCTGAATGTGAACCGAATGCACTTAATCCGGCTATTCCTCTCCAAGCATACATGATGTAGTTAGTGGCACCACTTACATTGTCCCAAGAAGATCCACCATTGGATTTTGTTTTAACAACAGTAGATGTGGGAGCATCACTTCCCTGTCCAATATGTCCTGAATTAACACTAGTCTCACCACCATCTAAGTTTAACCTAACATTATGTGATGATAAAGATTTATGCCAAACGTACCAATCAACTGCACTAGCTAAATTTTTTATTATTACAAATTCTGGAACGACACCAAGATTGTGTGGAATTTGTGCATCAGCTGCAGTTCCAGTATATTTTGTAATGCTAAAACCTGCGTTTTGATCAACTGATGAAGTTATACCTGTAACATTTCCTGTGTTAGCAATAGTTCCTGCACCAACTCCCCCACTCAAATTAAGCGCAGTTGAACTTGGTTTACCCCCTGCCTTCCAAGCATAACTTATATAATTATCATCATTTTTATTAGTAGTATTATTGACAGATCCCCTCAAACTATAACCATCTTTTTCAAAATGTGGATGATGTGTAGCGTAAGAATCTTGAACGGCAGTCTCGTTTGGATATAGTGCAAGTCCATTACCTCTTACAGAATCAAACAAACCATGATAATTAGCTGAATTTAAATTTTTTGTCCAAATTAAATCTGGCTGGAATCCAAATTCAGATATGGTTCTATGACTTGCATTTCCCTTAAATCTTCTTGGAGCAAACCCTACAGGTTTTCCAGTTGAATTTTGAGTTAAAGTCATTCCTGCATCACTACCCAGAGTAATTGCTCTTGTTATGTCTGTTTCATCTCTAGCTCTAAGTAGAATATTAGAAGTTGCTTTGTCACTTCTTGTTCCATTTACAATTGTAGAAGTTGTATCGGCAGGTAATGTTCCTGTAATCGTTGCTGTATTCGCACTACCCCCACCATCTGTCAAAGTTAATCCAGTTGGTAGTGCAGTACCGACAGATGACCATGTAAGATCACTTGAAGAGGCAGCGGTTAATGTAATAGTTCCTACTCCCGGCGAAGCAGATCCAAAAGTTCCATAATGTCTGGTAGGTACACTATAGGTAGTTCCATTTGTTGAATATATTGGATCTCCACTTACTGAAGTCATGTCTTCTCCAATGACTATTCTTATACCATCCAGATACCCCCCAAAATAATAACCTTGGTTTGCATCATGACCTATACGCCATTGTGTAGTATTATTGTAATTTGTGGTTATTCCTGTCCATGTTTGTCTTCGTGTTCCATCAGCCCATAGTTCTAAAACATTACTCGCATCTCTAGTAATCAAACAATGATGCCATTCATTATCATCTATCGCATACCCAGAATCATGTTGAGTAGAATTTTCGTAGACGTAAAGATTATGTTGCATTCCAACTTTTTTAAGATTTACGTTAAAATAACCAGCAGTTGATTGAACATTACCCATAATAGGAATATAATCACCTGTACTGTCACCTCTGCTCATCTTCATCCAAAATTCTATCGTAAATTTAGCAGTACCAAAACCACGCCAAGCACCCAAAGCAAGAAAATCACTAGTTCCATCAAAATAAGCACCAGAAGATGAAGTTCGTTTTCCACTTGCAGGCCAAGTTTTTGAATGATAATCCTCAATAGCAGATTTGATCCCCCTGTGATTATGAGTGTGCTGTGGTGTACCTCCTCCTATAGATATGGTTCGTGCAGAAGAAGAGCTATCGGTAAATATATAATTATCGCAAGGAGCCCAAAATTTTGTGTATTGATCTAGACCTCCACCAGTTCCAGTAAAATTACCAGTGTATGTTGAGCTTGGTTTAATTATTGTACCACTATTATTTAAATCACCTTTAGCATCGTTAGTGTAACGACTTGTATTTGAAATGCGAAAGTTCATTATATTTCCATTAAGAAAACTCCCACCATTTCCATCCCTACCGAATTGAATTCCCCCATTATTGGCAGGAAAATATACAGTCTGGTTTGCCGTTTGTTGATGTCTCAAGGTTGCATCAACGTATATTTTGACATTATTTGATCCTGTTCCTTCTCTTACAATAGCCATGTGATACCAAGTATTATCTGCCATCGTAAAAGTACCTTCACTTAAAGCACCATTATTGATATTCCAACCTGAACCTGATCCAGACTCAGACCAATACATCAGAAGTTGTTCACTACTGTTCATATAGAAAACCGGCCCTTCATAAGTGTCTGTTGCGAATCCACTATAAAGTCTAGCTCCTCCTGCATGATCGTGTCTCCGTCTGACCCAGAAATCAATAGTAAAATCGCCAGTTGTTATGTCAAACAGTGAGTTAGCAGCAGTTCTTTTACCACGAAATTCTAATCCAGCACCAGAACCATTAGCTCTGAAAGATGAGGTAACTAAACCAGATGGTCCTCTATCTTGAAAATAAGAAGTTCCTAATAGAATTGCCTCAGTACCATTTACTCTGTCACCAGCCTTATCACTATGAATCAGTAACTTCATATTGCCTGCGGTACTTACTTCATTCGTTGCACCAGTAGTTCCGTATCGTTTTTGAGGTACATCAAACCCTGCGGTTGGGAATGGAACTTCTCCGTTTACAAACCTTATTTCATCCAAATAATGATTAGGTTCTCTGTCTGCAAAATTTTGAAATTTTCCTATGTGAAGAGGATTATTATGATCATCGGGGGTAAAATTACTTTGAGCAACTTCGTGTTTAAGAACTCCATTCAAATATGCTCTTAATGTTGTTCCATCACCTGTGAAAGCAAAGTGATACCAAGTATGGGTATCAATAGTTTGTTGTACAGTACAAATACCAACTCCATTATTATTATTACATAACCCAATTGCTCCTGCAATAGAACTAAAAGAACCTGTATTACTCCAACGTATGTCCCAACCTTGGTATGTGTTTCCAGTAGCAGTTTTAGACATAATATTATCATTAGTTGCACTTGAAATAGTGTACAACCAGAAATCAATTGAAAACGTGCTATTTTCATCAATATTAAAAGCTGCATCATGTGGTACTGTTAAATAATCTCCTGTACCATCAAAATAAATTGCAGTTTTTCCATCCCCAAAAGGTGAAGCTGAGATTTTTACATCACCATTTTCCGTCATTCTATGGCCAGGTTGAGTTCCATCGGCTCCGATGTTGGATGAGTCTTCAAAGTCTCTTCCACCATATTTGTCAAAATTTGCCAATAACTCTGTAGTAGAAGCCTGACCTCCACCAGCTGCTCTTCCAGCACCATAAACTCCCAAGGAAGTCGTGCTAGGTGCTGTTCCTACTTCACCTCCTGTTTGACCTGGCGTAGCAGTATATGTTGGATCAGATGTTAGAGTTGTAGTTGTATCATGAACATTAGAAGCAAGACCAGCTTTGGTCATCTTAAAGTAAATTTTACCAGAGTCTCCAATATAATCAGCATGACCTGACTTTAATTTTGTTGAATAAGTACCCTCTGTTCCTGTCCACTCAGCAGTAATTGTAGTTCCACCAGAAAGGCCTGAAAGATAGGATGCATTTGCTATTATTCCCCCACCTGAGTCTGTAATTGCAACTGAAATATCTGCTACGTTTATACCAAAATTCGTTCCTGTAAGAATTACCTTACCTCCATTTTTTTCACCAGGCGTCTTTTGAATAGAGAATGTGGTTCCTGTATTAATGGAAGTAGCATCAGCAGAGATTGTAATTGTTCCGTTAGATGTATTATCTGCACTAGGAGTAGTAATTGCAGTAATTGTTGTATCGGCAGGTATTCCAGATCCAGAAATATATTGACCTACAAATAAATTTGCACCAGTTACATTTCCTATTTTTTGAGTACAAATGTTTGAAATCTTACGAATATCAGCACCACCTTGAGTATTACCAGTAGTCGTATATGGTTCTTCGTATTTGTTAATTCCACCATCTTGATCTGTTCCAGATACATTAAAGTTATGACTAGAAATTTCTGGTGCAGTCAGAGATTCTTCCCAAGTAGCTGCACCTGAAGTTGTATTAATTTGAAGAACATACTTATCTCCAGCTCCTCTTGCAGTTGGAAGAGTAAATGAACCACCAGATCCACTACCAGTTCCTATTGTAACCTGACCTGTTTGTTGAAGTGTCCCAGAGTTAGTAAGATTACCTACAGTATATCCAGTTCCGTCATCATCTACTTTTACAGCCGTGACGGCATCATCTGCAATACTATCTGTTTTTACTTTTGAAAATGCCATGAATTTCTCTGATTGTTAATTTATTCGGTATCTTATTACTACAATTCCTGAACCACCAGCTCCACCATTACCTGCTCCGTCAACACCACCGCCACCGCCTGAACCAGTATTAGCACCACCAGCGGCTCCAGCTGCATTAGCCCCTGTTCCACCTTGAGCTCCAGCATTTAATGCATTTGCAGTTGGCTGAGCTTGAAGACCAGTTCCATGTCCTGACGCTCCACCTCCACCGCCATGTACCCCATATCCAGCGTTTCCTGTAGTGTGTCCGCCGCCACCACCACCACCAGCAAAATAATAACCTGTATCAAGTGCAGTTCCGTTATGAGTTCCAGATTCACCCATTAATCTAGGAGTTACCCAACTAATTTGTACTCCAGATCCACCATTTCCAGCAGTATCACTGCTTCCGTTTCCTGTACAATTACCTCCTTGGGCCCCTGCTCCAGAACCACCACCGCTGCCGTGGACTCCACCTGCTGTACCTCCTTTTCCACCTATACTACCTGAATAAATGGTATATCCAGTTACAGCTGCTTGATGAACTCCTCCATAAAGTCCATAACTACCAGCATGATACCTATTTCCACCTCCATTGCTGTAATTTGTACCATTAGTTCCCTTTGCTTCTCCAGATCCATCACCAGATTCTCCACCACCACCACCGCCACCTAATGCAATTAGGTTAGTTGATCCATCATTAAATGATGATTGTAGTCCATAACTACCACCATTATTTGCAGTACTATTGGTTGCAGCTCCAGCACCAACAACTATAGCTAAGGATGTTGACTTCGGTATAAAATTAGTTCTTGTTATAACTGTACCTCCACCACCTCCTGCACCAAGACCATTACCTCCAGCTCCTCCACCACCAACTATTAAAATATCAAGGCCTAAGTCAGTAAGTTTTTTCAATACAAAATTACTTGATCCTGAAAGAAACTTATGTACTTTATACTTTGAACCATCAGCATAAGTAATAACAGCTTCAGTACCACCTGAAGCTATAGATTCTAGATTAGAATGGAGTGAGATGGATAACATTAAGTAAAATCCCTTCCTACAATACTTGCATAAATGTTTGTTCCAGCATCTATAGTGAACATTGAAATAATATCAATATCACCAGTTCCAGTTGACATTACATGATCATTACCTCCTGACCATTTAATTGCAGAAGTTCCTGTATAATCTATTGTCTTAGCATTTGATGCGTGCTGAGTAATTTTGATAATCCATGAAGATGCTGTTCCAGAAGTTGCAAGGTTTGAGAATGTCCATCCTGTTACGTTTTCTGTCAGAGTAAACTCAAAAAAGTTTCCTTGTGCCAAATCAAGAGTTACAGTTGCAGAACTCTGAGTTACTGTTACAGCTTCCTCAGAGATTCCTTTTCCGTATGCAACCTTGTTTGTACTTACTGTTACAATATCAGATCCAGCACCATCCTGCAATTTAAGTGTATCAGATGCACTGGCTGGTTTGATAATTAAATTTGCCATAGTTTTCCTATTTTTCTAATATTTATTCTGGTTTAGGATTTGCATCCTTGACTGCTTTCAACTTCTTGTAGAAATCAGTGTCTTTACTTTTTACGTTAAACTTACCACCATCTATTGCGTGCCAGAGAAGGTCAAATTGTTCTGCGAGATCTGGGTAAGCCTCAGCTCTGTCACGTTGATACTGTTTGGAGTCATAGTCGGCTTGAAGTTCATTAATCTTGATATTAATTTCAGATTCGGTTGGTTGTTCAATTTTTTCATCATCCCAGATAACTTCATCGTTCATAACCCCAAATCTAGCATTAGGACAAAGTGCTCGGATCGCTGTAAATTTATCAATAATCATGTTGCTATCTCATAAATGGTACAAGTAGATAAAGAAGAAAAATCGTAAGCGATTCCATTTCTTTCACTCCTATTTACATACCAGACGGAACTAGTACCCTCACCCCATCCCACACAGGCATAAGTCACTACTGAACCTGCGGTTGCTGGTGGAATATGAGTAACAGTCATTGTAGAACCAGCATCTACTTGATAATTATTGTCAGGATAATTTTGTGCCAAATGATGTTTAGAATTACCATATACTGGATTTTTTCCTATGGGAGTAACATCTTCATATGAACCAGAACCAATTTTAAATTGAGTTTTCATATATCCCAAAGTGGACCCAGATCTGATACAGGTTGCTCCAAAATTAAAAGTAACCACTGTCCTACTATTTGTTTTTTTCAAAGTAATTGCCGTTGTTAATGGAGCAAAAATATATGGGACAATACCCACTGCATGAGCTAATTCATCATTTGAAGTATTAGTAACTACTTGCAAAACAGTCCCAGCAGGAAATTCATTTGTTGATTTTAAACTTTCCTTTACAGGAACACTCATAGAACCCATACTTGAGTTCCTTACAAATGCAGGGAAATCAGAAGCACCACTTCTCATAAGTATAGTTCCGTTTACACCAGATGCATTTGTGAGTGTACTGTTACCATTGTTTGTGATCGTACAGTCACCTTTGAGAGCCTCTAATCTCAATGCACCATTACTGACTGCCGTAGTTCCAGCAGCTGGAAGTGTAAATGTCTCTCCCCTCTCAATGGTTGTACCAGATCCACTATAAGTTGCTCCCAATGCATTTGCATCTGCAAAGACCAACTCTGATGGTGATACTGCTCCTGTTACTCTACGAATTGCCATTGTTTCCTATTATGATGGTTGGGTTGGCCATGTTATATCTGAATATTTAGTTTTATCTGACTGCTCAGCAGGTAAATCTCTAAGTGCAACTCTGTATGTCTTCCATGCAGCTGGAACTTGTCCTCCGTTCTCTCTTGCCTTGATGACTACCCAATCGGTTTCTGCAAGGAGTCTGGTTCTTTCTGTTCGTATTCGTTTCCATTCCTCTGCAAGTTCCCATGCAGCCTTAGCGGTATCATCTTTGACTATTTCTTTCTTTGTTGCATCCCATTTGAGAGAGTAAGTTCCATCCTCATGTATATGTCCAGATTCGTTGAATGAAATGGTACTAGTGACCCCATCAACAGTAGACTCATAAGACAAAGGTGCATCAGTCTCTACAATCTCATAGTCTTCACCCGAAAAATCGTAAGTTTTAATTCCGTTTTCATCTTCAGTAGTTACTGATTCTAACCAAGTCCAGTAATCAGATTTATCTAAACCTTTGACTCTTCTTCTGCACATCCATTCTACTTCTCGGATAGCAATTATTTTTGTGTCTTTAACTGCAATAAACATTGATTTTATACTTTTTTAATTTGAATGTGATTCGCATAAGTCTGATCCCCCCGACCAGTACCAGCAACTCTAACGGCAACATGATCACCTCTTTTAAAATAATTTGAGGCCACCAATCCTACAGTGCAATCACTAAGATCGGCTCTAGTGTAACCAAGTGTTTTACCAGCACTACTATCAGAGGCATCATTTTTATTTACATAGAGGGCTGTATCATTTGCATTAGAATACAACATTACATTTATTTCATAAGTCCCTTCTATTAAACAAATAAGCCTGTCGTATGCAATAGCCCAATGTTTTTTCTGAACCGCAGTATTTCTACTGTCTTCAAAATCACCTCTCCACCAATCAAATATAAAAATTCCGTTAGTGACATTTCCACCATCTCTTGAACCTGAGATTACTAAATTATTTAAATAATTCGTATCCCTTGTCACCTCATCCCAAGTCTTACCATCTGGGCTACAGATCAAATTCGTCTGCTCCATATTCCTATCGCCTCCGATTAGCTCGTGCTGGAAGGGTGTCTCGAAGCTCTGGTAGTGGTGGGAGGTGTGGATTGGGCTAACAACATCAATTCTATCTGACCAACCTGAAGAAGTTGCAAACGCACCATGAATTTTATGCTTTGCTACACCAAGAGCATGAGCGTTACCAGTATTATTATAAAAAGATCCCATACCAGTGCCTGTCTTGGCAGTAGGGGTTACATTAGAGTACCCAGACCCAGAGTCAATAGCATAGGTTTGATAACGTTCATTTATATTATACCCAACGTGTACTTGGTTTGTGCAGAAAGCTGGTAGTTCAGTTTTAGAAGTTGCACTGCCAGGAGCAGCCCAAGTTATTGTAAGTCCTGTAGCTACATTATTAACATATCGAGCAGTATTTGAAAAAGCACCACTCTGATCATACAAAGCATCTCTTGAGGCATCTACGCTTCTTACGCCTTTAGAAATGTATTCTGGCCCAGCAGAACCTTGAATTACATGATCTGCCATCAGCATGAAGTCTGATAAAATGCAAGCATCTTCAGGGATTGGTGGTTTCTTGGGTTGGTGGATAGCTACCTCTAGTAGTTCAAGCCCTGTAGTATTTGCGGCAATTCTTTCTAGTCTTAAAATATGCGTTCCATAAGGAAGATTCTGAGCGTAAACATCTAAATTTCCGCTAACACTATCTCCATTTGTATAATCCTCTATTTCTACTCCGTCTATGTGAATCTCATAGTGATCAGTTCCACCATAAACTCCACTATTAGTATTAGTGTCAAATTTCAGGGATATTCCAGTACCAATAAATGTTATGTATATATTTGCCGTACTATCATTTAGCTTTAAACCATTAACCCAATTTACACCAGCACCAGAAAGTCCAGTTAATCCATCATCCATCACGAATGCAATATCTCTATTGTCAGCAGAATCTACCATACTTACATCTTTGTATGTCCCAAGATGACCACCATTAGCGTTCCCATTCCCGAACTCACGAGCATGCCATAGCTTGGCTACTTCATGTCCTGTGCTTCCGCTTGCCGGACTTGTATTAAATGTAATTGTATGGTCATTTGTCCCAGCCTGTATTTCTCCATCTGAAAAAGGATTTGATCCAGTTGAGCTAATATTCTGTGCATTCGGAGGCATCATAGTAACTGATGTTTTTATTGTGCCTGAACTATCCACCCACTTAATAACTCTACCACCATTGAAAGGCTTATAGTAATTCGCTGTACCACCCTTCCAAGTTTCCATTAATAAAGAAGTTCCAGTATCAATGTAATCCCCAAGTTGTGCTAGTGTTTTTGCACCTGACATCCCATTAAAAGGATCGTAGTGCGGATGTACTGCGTTGTCTAAATCATCAGAACCTACTTCAAACTTTTTGCCATAACTAACTACATTTTGTTTGGGGATTTTAATCTCACTACGTCTTGCGGTTGATGCAGTGTCTTGGGCGATTAGTTCCAAGTTACCGCATAAAAAATATATACTTATGTTTTCACTATTAGATACACTTATTCTTAATGTGTGAAGCCCTAAAGTGGTACTACCTAAAGGGAGATTAATTAATGAAGTTCCATCAACATATCTTGATGGCGCAATTGGACTTGCAACAGAAGTTTCAAACGAACCATTAGAACCTGTGTCTGTCCCATCTATCAGACAATCTATAGTATTAGGAGCATCATGATTAGTAAAAGCTGATAAATTGGCTTGATTAAAATAACCTACCACTTCAATAAACTGTGTAGTTATGTTGTAAACATTTTGACCATTTAACGCAACAGTATGCCCATAATCATCATTTCGTATTGACCACTTAGAACCAACGGCTCTACACCATTCTCTTCCGTCAATACTGTATACATCATCTCCATGAGTAGCCGTTTCCTGCTCAAGTAATTGAAAGGACTTTAATTTATGCCTTTGTGACCCAAAATGCCCACCGATTCGAGGGTCTTTGATGGGTTTACTGCCCTTGATGTCTGTGTAGTAGTAACTGTGGCCGTCACCACCTGACTGTGTTTGGGCTGTTCCGTATGCACCAGAATGATCAGCACCATTCAAAAGTTTTCCACCAATAGCTGGTTGCAGAACGCCAGGAATGATATGAGGTTTGACAGTTGTGTAGTCTACAGAAAGTTCAGATTCACCAACTGAGTTAGCTGCAAGGTCCGTTGCGGTCAGAACATTGTCTGCAACCTCTGAGGTTCCAACTGCATTGGCTACAATTTTAGATGCATTGATAGCATCATTGGTTATACCAGCAGTATTGATAGTTCCTGCATCAGCAATGTTTGCACCACTTGATCCAAGTAACGCAGCTAGTTTTCGTGTGTTTGTTGCCATAGTCTAACTATTTAGGTAAGTATCTTACAACTATGGTAGACCCTGAAGGAGCTGCAAGTGCAGATCCACCATTATCAACCAAAGTTAATGTCGTTCCTGAAACTGTGTAGTCAGTTGTTGGAGTTAAACATACTCCATTCAGATACACTAGAAGGTCATCTACTGTATAAGTTTTCCCTGTTCCTGCTGAGTTTATTGTCAAAGTAGATGCACTGAAATTTGTATTTTTTGTTGGTTGTGTATTTGTATTGGAATTACTCAGAGAGATCTTTGCATTTGTAACTGTTCTGTCAACGACTGTAGGTAGAAAACTCTGTTCCGTTGCAAGATGCATGACAGCAATGTTTGCTGTGTTTGCAGGAGCTGTCGTAAAGGTTAGAGTATCACCTGAGAGTGTCCATGCATTTGAAGATCCTTCTCTTTGAAATACACCATCCACAAATACCATGATTGCACCAGCACTTGGTGGAGTCGCAGAAAGAACAAAGGTTGTGTCCGATCCATCTCCTGTGAACAGATCCAACTTAGGATAGGTATTTGCATTATTTGCCGATGGAGTCAGTAATTGTTTTCCAAGGTATGTGACAAATATACGAGAACCAATTTTGATTGTCTGGTTTGCAGATCCCGATCCTGTGGCTGCATTTGAGATTGTGAGTGTGGTTGAACTTGGAATTGCAGTGATGAAAGTGTTTGCAGGAATACTTGCGTTTCCTCCTACAGGCTGACCAATATTAAAAACACCAGTATTGGATACAGTAGAAATGGTTGTTGATCCAGAAGTCAGAGTTACAGACCCAACTGTTCTTGCTCCAGCATAATCATTACCTCCACCCAGATCATCAGCAAAAGATAGTTGCATATTTCCAGATGCATCTCTACCCACTGAATAAGAATAGTCTGGTTCTTGGACAATACCATCAAGTGATACGAGTATTTGAGTTGATTGTACAACATCAAAGTCCAGAGCATACTTGGTGTAGGTCTGTGGCGTTGATGAAGCGTCAAGTTTATCAAAAGACGAAATGACTTGCTTCTCAAAGACTCCGTATGATGGTGCTAATCCAATATAACTTTCTGACATTTATTTTACTCTTTTATTCGTTTCTTTAAGAAGTATCATGATGCAACCTCCATTACCATTATTCCCGAACCTCTTGTATAACAAGTTGCAGTTGTATTACTAAAATAAGTGCCAAAATACATATTATCATTAGCACTACCAGTAGTTGTATCTTTATAAGTTATTGAAACATTATGCCAACGAGTTCCATCTTCTTCTCCTGTAGCGTCAGCTTGTCCTAGATAAGAAGTGCTTAAACTTCCGACTCCTCTTGTATAACCTATTCTTAATCTTCCTCCAGTTGAATCTCTATATCTACAAGTCATAACAGTAACAATAAAATGAGAATCACTTAGTACTCTATTAAAATTTAATGATTTGTCATTTATACGATTTCCTGCATTATCTTCTTGGTTACTAGTAAATCCACTATGATGTACTCCGATTATATGACCAGTAGGAAACCCAAACTTTCCAGATTTAACTTGCAGAGATTGTCCTATGATTCCACTCATCTTAACTCCAATCTTGGTCTATGTAACTACAATATAAATCAAAATTTGATCCTGCTTGAGCAGTCACAAGTAATTTATCACCGCTATTTAATACAAATTTATCGTTCCAAACAAATGTCTGTTTAGCAGTCAAGGACTGAGCATTTAATATACATATATCATTTCCTCCATCGTTCACCCATATACTTATAGTTTTTGTATCATCATTTTGTTCGTTTATCATGATACTTAACACTGTAATTATGTGGTTAGTAGGCACAGTATAAGTAGCTGTGCCAGTCGTGGCCATAGTGCCGTCCCACCTGAAGGCTGATTGAGTACTTGTTTGTGCGTGAATTGTAGTTCTTTTTAAAACTTCTGTTCCACTTCCACTTGGTATTGCCATTTAATCTCCTATTATCCTAATACTAAGGATGATGTTAGAGGCCTCTGAAATGCAGATGACCCTTTATTTTCTACTATTTTATGAGAGGAACTGAACGCTAACTGTGATGAACTTCCACCTTGCCACTGAAATAATTTATCATTGGAATTGTGATAAGTGGACTGTATCGTTCCTCCCTTGACTGTGATTCCTGCACCTGTAGCTGTTGTGTCTGAAGGTGAAGAAACCTTTGCAATCTCTATGTTTTTATCTTCAACATCCAGAGTTGCAGTATTGATTGTTGTCTGTGTACCATTGACTGTAAGGTTTCCTGCAACTGTTACTGTATCTGAAGTTGCATTTCCTAAAGTAGTATTTCCGTTTACTGTAAGATTTCCACTTGCAGTTACGTTACCTGTAAGAGTTGATGCACCTGTAACTCCAAGTGTTCCAGCAACCTGAATGTTGGTATCCAGTTTTCCACTTGTTACGCTACCATCAGCAACATGAGTGACTGTAGTTCGTATTGTGTGATGAATTACATCAACCTCATCTCCTGCAACTGCACCAGCTGTCAGTGTCAGAGTTGTACCACTAACTGTAAAGTTTGTTGTTGGTTTCTGATAGATACCATTGACGAACACCGAAATACTCTGAGCATTCAGAGGAGTCTCTGTCAATGTGAATGTAGTCTGTCCTGCCGTTGTTACAGTATAGGAATCTACGTTTCCAGATCTCAGATTGTCCTGAAGTGCAGCTGCATTTACTGAACCAGCTGCTGGAGTCATGTTCAGAGTACCAACTCCCCTATGTTGAACGTAACAATCGTCTGTAGTTGAGAGTACGTTTCCAGAACCAAAATCTAGAACTCTTGGATTTCCATTTGCATCCTCTGTGATTGTATAAGCTGCAACTGGTTCCTGAATTACGTTGTTGACAACAACCATGATGTTGTCAGCATTAAATCCAGGCACATCTTGAATCAGAGTGAATGATGTGGCAGAACCATCACCATTGATGACCTCTCTGGAAAACTGAGGACTTACGATATTTTGAGTTTGTACTCCAATATACGACATTTATTTTTCCTTATGAAACATCTTCTAGTACTGATGCAATAGCATCTACATCATTTGCAGATGTACAGTATGCATATAATTTATCATTTGAGCTTGCAGCTGATGATTCTAGTACCAATTTCTGACCTGAGATAACTTTCAATGTACCTCCAACTGGAACTGGTGCATCTTTAACAACATCTGCAAGGTGAATCTTTTTGAACTCTAAACCTCCACCAGCGGCATCAAATGTCAGGGCAGAAGTTGCACTTTTTGTTTCTGCAATTGTAAATTTAAAAGGTGCAGAAGTTGTAACTGATTGAACATAATAAAACTTACTTGCACTTAAAGCTGCATCTCCACTTGGAGGCAAACTTGCATTTGTAAAACTAGGTGCTGAACTAAAATTAAACAAAACTCTATCGTTTACAATCAAGTTGTGATCTGCATTAGATGTTGTAGTTAGTTGTCCAGCAGTTGCTCCACTTGCGGCTGTGCTAACTGCACTAATAACATGAGCATTAGCTGCCGTGACAGTTCCCGCCTGATCCTTAGTTTCGTTCTTACTCTCATCCTCTATTTGCACTGTAACATTAACACCAGCGGAACCTTTGTTCGCTACGTCCAATTCAATTGCGATTGACTTCTTTGAGTCTGGTACAGAATATAGTACAGTGGGTAATGTACTGTCAGCAGATACATTTCTTATGACAGCGTTCTTAAAATTATTGGCCATTGGTTAATCTCCAAGTTCTATTATATTTATCATCCTAATGCAACCGCCATTGCCGCCGCAAACCCCTGAGTTGATCCAAAGTCTAAATTAGTATCGCCTGGACTTACAAACTTTATTGAGTAAGTTGTGGAATCATCTGCGTTAGAAAGCTGCACCCATGTTCCACTTGTTGGGTGTATTTTAGTTGACTGAACACTAACTAGACTTGTTATATTATCATTCAAAAAGAATGACATAGTATCATCTGCTGTTGTATCTGAGACAATGTTGGTTGTTGTGGCATTACCAGTATAAACACCTGTACCACCTTGTAGGGTCAATGTTTCAGCATTCGATGATTGTAAATACGATGTTGAACCATGACTGTTTATCTGTGCCGAGAGTTTCATCCCAGCGAAAATTTCATTAATGGCTCCTACAACTGTAGTTGCAGTAGTTTGAAGTTGATCTCCTGCACTGGAAACAGTAGCGTTTCCTATGTCATCTACTAACCCATTAAAATTAACCCGAAAGGTTTCTAGGGTATTACTTGCTTCGGTAGTTCTAGTTGCCATTGATCCTGTTTAAAATTTGTCCAAGCATATCTTTCATCTCAGACATTTCTTCCTTAATATTATTTATTTCCAGTTCTTGTTTATCTAATCGGGAATGTCTCTCTTTTCTCTTGAGAGCTGCATTCATGTAATTCTCATACGATTTTATATCACGATTGGTTATAGCTTTACTGTAGGAATCTCTAACTAAATGAGGATGATCCTCTACTACTAATTGGTTACTCATAATGCAAGTGCAATCGCTCTAAAATCTCTAACATTTGGAACCTCACAAGAACTAGTTCCTCTCATTACTATCTTAATTGAAAATGCAATAAAACCATTCAATCCAGATTTCTCATAAGTGTATTCTCGATAGTCTGTCCTACTTTTAGAATCACTCACCGCTTTATCCAGAACCATTGCTTCCCATTCAATATCATCGAATGTAGTAGTATCATCAGCACGCAATGTCTTATAATAAACATCTATGGCAGCTGAATTATATCGCACTGCATCAAAAATAACTTTCAAAGCAGTTGATGCATTTGCAAGAGTAACTTTTCTTGTAATATACACTCCAGCATTAGCATCACCATTTGCAGCTGTAGATGATTTATATGCATCCTTAAATGTTGTTGTTGCCGTATTATCTAAAACAGCTGATGAATATAAATCTTGATCTCTCTGTATATTATTAATACGATTTTGAACGGCTAGAAATCCCATTCTCTGCATATCCAATACAGGTGAAAGATTTTCAACAGTAGTACTTAATGTAACCTGAGCTTGCAATGATTTATTATTGGCCATTTCCAAAGATTCATTAATTTCAGATGCAATCATTATAGGTTTCTCAAAATGTATATTTTCATTTGGAGTAACCCTTTTTGCATCAGTCCATGCATCTAAATTAAATGAAGTTTCAGATCCACCTGTAATCCCAGAAAATTGTCCAGTACCAGCTGTTGCCGATGCACTTGTTCCTGTAGTAGTTCTGAGTTTTGTATCAATAGCTGTTCCAGAAAGTTCCATCAACTGAAGTATTAACTTTCCAGTATCCGTCATATAATTTTCGGTAGATGAAATACCAGACCCCCCTGTAACTTTTGCAGTTGTTTTAAAAACAGCGCCAGGTCCACCAGTTACACCATCAAGATTTACGATATAGTGATCCAATCCAACTTCTTCAAGATTGTTCTTAGTAAAATTGAGACTAGTTAAAGGCCATGTTGCATTTCCATCAATCGGTGCTGTTCCTGCAAAATTACTCATGGTTACATTATTAACTGTAGATGAATACATTCCATGATTTGGATGATTTACTAAAACTTTTTTTGTTTCAGGTATTGTTGTTACAGGAGAGGCTGGTAATGTAGTTGTAGGTAATGTCTCATTCTGTAAAGTAATTGTACCTGGCGATGTACTAAAACTTGCACGATTTACAACAAATTTCAAGTCCTCCATCTGAGATGCAGTCCATGTAGATGCATTCTGAGACTTAAACAATACACCAGCA
>VTLG01006903.1_pt1 | contig 16556 bp, 22 predicted proteins | sample 4694571 | NCBI WGS metagenome assembly VTLG01 (sample SAMN12604809, study PRJNA352737) | marine metagenome | biome: ENVO:00000447; feature: ENVO:00000209|ENVO:00000569|ENVO:01000036; material: ENVO:00002151; isolation source: viral sequences binned using virsorter ...
TTACATGGTCCCAGTTTACCTTATGCTTTTTTACAGGCTTTTTACACCTATCACATTTTCTCATATCACTAACTCCTTATTAATTAATGCTTTTTTATATAGCTTTTCTAAATCATCAAATGATAAAGCAACTTTTTGATACCCTTTATGTAAATTGTTTTCTTGCTGTATAATTATAACATTCCTGTCATCAGGACAAGTTACAGCAGTAGTTTTAAATTCTTGTTTCAAAACATTATCTTCATAAATCTTAACATAATCAGTATAATTTACACCTGATTCAATTCTATCATGCCAACTAACTTTTTTCATTTCAAACTCCTAAATAATTTATAATTAACTAAACCAACATAAGTAATTTATAGTTAGTCAAACCATATAACCAAATAGATTATAAAAATAAATATTTAAAAATTGTATATTTTAGGAATTTATAGAGAAGGAATTATTTTAAAAAAAGAGTATTTACAGATAGTGCAATAGTAAAAATAGCTACAAATACAAAGAATCCACCCTTAATGTATGCAATCTGATTTTCTGCCTGTTGTAGTCTTTTGTTCATACTATAAGCAAAATCTTCTACCCTTGCCATTGTGCTTTTTATGTGGTCTAAATCACCTATTATTTTAGTTAAACAAACCTCAACATTGTCATTCTTTTTTTCCATTAAAATGATTCCCTTATAGTCAATGAAAAACTTTGTAATGCTGGTGCTTGTTGTGTAACCTTTAAATCACCCATAAATCTACCAATAAGTGGCTGATCAATATTATAATCAGTTTTATCAGGCATAAATATAAATGGTGATTGTTTATTGCATTTATTCCATACAGAAGCAATAAAATCTGTATCATTTAATATATTATCTGATGTTTCTATACCCAAATTATCAATATTCCCTGAACTTGCCTTTGTTGTAAATGTGTTTGCATTAGTATAATATGAAAATGTCATATCATATTGCCTAATACCCATTCTATAATTATCTTTATTATCTAATTGCCATGCACCACCAATATCTGCCCAATCAGCAGGTTTATTGTACATGGTATTGGTTAAGGTAGCACCACCTCTGCTTCTAATCTGCTTAACTCCATCATGAATAATTGAATATTGTACACTCATATCAGGGTTATGTGTCATTTCATAGGCTTTAGATAAGCATATTGCACCTATTTTAATAGTATCTACACCATAAGCACCATCAGGTGCTAAAGTAACCTTTAAATTGTTCATTTCTGTTGATGCAAAAGTTACCATTGTAAACCCATCAAAACTTGGTGTACCTGAATTATAATTAATTCTTTCAGTTAATGATATTTCAGCATCATCAACACTTATATTAAACTGCACATTTGCAAAGTTAAAATTATGCCCTAAAATCCACATTGAATTAATTGTTGTTGGCTCTAAAAATTGATACTCTAATACTACATTTTCATTATTATGCTCAATATAGGCTAAATTTGATGGATTTAAGCCACTTAATTCATTTTGATAGGCTGACCATCCATAATGCCCTAAAGTGCCTTCAAATGTTGGAATATCAACAAATATTTGTGGTATTTTTGTTTCCATTAATAACCTCCTCCACCACCTGATCCACCACCTCCACCTGAATATGTAGTTTGTGATGATCTTGTTTTTTGCATTTTAGCAATTTGTGTTATTTTTCTTTTTATTAATTTTCTTTTTTCTTTAGGTATAAATATATCCTCTGAATCTTCATCATGTACTCCACCTGTCATTGTTTTACCATCAGAATGGATATGTATTAAAGTATTTGCAGGTACTGGTGTGCCATCTTCAAATTCATAATCACCATCATTTTTAGTTTTTATGTTATTATTTACTGCAATAGATGTATTTTTGCTTGACTTAACATTTCCTACTGTATAACCATAATTTTCAGCATCCCATGCACTACCATCATCTTCCCATTTACTTTTATCTACATTATATAAATCAATGCCTTGTGTAGTTATTTTTACAGGCTCAATAGAATTATTTGTTGCAACCTTGCATTGTTGTATTTTAAATGTTCCTTTATAACTAAATAATTCTTCAGGTAGTTCTTCAGCATTGAGCATTATACCTATAATTCTTTTTTTAGTTGCTGATATTAACATACTATCAAGTGATTTAGTTATTACCATTTTACCTGTATATTGAAGGTCAAATGATCTTGCTGATCCATTAAATAAAACATTACCTTTGCCATAAATAATTTGCATTTATTCTCCATTTCCTAATATCATTTGTACCATTTGAACTATATCTAAGATTGAAATAAAACCATCATCATCCAAATCTGCATTTGGAATATATAAATCATTTTCATCTGCTAGTCCTAAAATATAATTAATCATTACTACAATATCTAATATATTTATAAAAGTATCTTCATTTGCATCACCTAAATAATCAATAAATGTAGGCACAATTTCAACCCTGTAATAGGATGAATCACCATGCCATATTACAATCTGTCCTTCTAAACCAAATTGATCAGGAATTTGAGTTAATGGTGGATCAGTTGCATTTTCTATTGCATTATATTCATCTTGAGTTAATACTTGACTTGCTATAACTGATAATATTTCAAATTCATTAGCTGAAATTTCACTTGGTGATATTGGAACTAAATAAATTTTATTCTCAATAAATGATTCTACAACTGCTTCTAATTCTGAACTAAATGGCTGCCCATATACTTCTCTTTTTATTTTAATAGCCATTCCATTTGTTAAGTTGTTACCAAAAACCTCAATCCCTTCTACATTTGTACCATCAATTACAAATTGTATTGGTATATCATAATGTGTAAACATCCATGAAAGTTGTCCACCATTTAAAATATCAATGTTTTGCCTTATCCCATATAACACATCAGGATATTCACCATGTACATCAGATGGTATAATTGGCTGATGTGGTATACCATATATAGATAATCCATCATTTTCTATATATGAACCTTCAGGCAATTCATAATCATCTGCATATTCAACCTGTAAAGTTTGTGAAGCATAAGTTATATTACCTGCTAAATCTTGTGCCTGATAATGAATTGTATATTCACCTACTTGTGATATTTTTAATCTTCCATCTTCAAGCACTTCAAAAACTGCACTCTCAGGGAAAAAAGTTTGCACATCTATATCAACCTCCTCACCATTTACAGTATCAGTTGCAGAAACAACAGGAGGTTCAATTATAACATAATAAGCCACCCCACCACCTTCATCTATTGGCACTTGATGTAAGCCTAATTCTAAAGGAATTACATTACCTTGCCACAATGTAATTACAGGTAAAGTTTCATCATTGATTAAATCCCAATCATCATCAACTATATCTGTACCTATTTCATGTAATTGTATTGCATCTATAATTACCTTATCTAATTTTTTAGTAATTGATTTTATCATAAATAGAGGATAGACTTGCTGACCATTTACAAGTTGTGGAATGTGGTAAGCTATTCCATAAGCATTTAAATCTTGAAATCTTTTGTCAAATTTAATTAATTGACCTGCTTGTAAGTTTATATAAGATATATCTAACTCTAAATTAACTAGCAAATGTTGATTTTTATTGTAATCTAATAAATATTCTAATAACCAATTTGCTGTTTGTTCTTCTCTTATGAAATCAGAATTAAATTCTAATATATTATCATTTGAATTTTCTATATTATAATAATCATCAGCACCTAAATCAAGATTTACAGAATCTATAAAATGATCATTTTCATAGTTTTTATTATAATTAACTATTACTTTCTTATATATTTTTTCAGGCTTTGTTTTAGTAAACTTGCATTTTAAAATATCAATTTCATTTATTGTTATAGCATCACCATAATCACTTACAACCTCACCCTCTAAAAAGCTATATTTAGATTTAATAGTGCTAAATGATAATGATCCATCAGCTTTAAAAATAACAAAACTTTTTGTGTTCTTACATATTTCATCAATTAGTTTTCTTGCATCTATTTTTTCATTAATAGAAAAAGCAAATTTCCAATCAACTCCATTTTTTTGATGTGCTAATTTTGCTTCTATATATGAATCATAATCAATATTCTGTATTGCTAATTCCTGCCTTGCAATATCATATATAATATCAATAGGATTTACTATTACATGATTTAATGATAAATTAGGATTATTTAGTTCACCATAATCTACATTAAAGGTATTAATCCTACCAATTACATCTACATAAAAATTCTTTTCTAAAATGTTTTGTGGATATACATAATGTTCTAATGAAAAATCTTTAAATGTGCCACTTAAATACCCTGATACATCAGTAACATCTGCAATTAAAAGTGGATTCTTCCAAAAAGAATATGATTCTATTGAAAAAGTATTTTTATCTTTTTTTTGTAAAATAATTGTTGAAAAAGTGTTTTCAGGCTCTGTTATATTCATAGTAATATCTGCACTATTATTTGGAAAATCTCCAACATTTTCACCAAAATTGATTATATTAAAACCTGCATCTCCTGAATCCATAACCACAACCTCTGGTGTGCCTTGTATATTGCTTTGTAGCCAATTCTTGTCATCATAGGTATTACATAAAATAATTGGTGTACCTCCATACCAATCCATATAAATACCTTCATTAAAGAAATTATTAAATCTGATGCCATTTATAATAACATCTGACATAAAAACACCATAATTACTAAATGCAAAATTCTTTCTAATTTCTATTCCTGTTAAAAAGTTTTGTATATAACTATAACCAAATATATCTTCAAACAGTTCAGTATAAATATCTGCTACACTTATATCAGTATATCCATCTAATGATGAACCATCTTCTGAAGATAAAACCATAGATGTTGTTAAATCATCATCTTTCATGTTATTATAATTTGCATTATCAATCACTAAATTTTCTGATTTTAAATCATCATTAGTATAATCTCTTACAAACATATTTACAGAATCAACAGGATTTAACACCTTCACCTCAAGAGTTCCAAAATTTAACCCTGAAGAAATACCATCATCATTACTTGTTTTATAAATTAAATGCAACTCATCATTTGTAAATTCATATTGTTTTTTATTATTAGAAAAATCTTCAAATGTATTAGCCTGATCATAAGCATCTGATGGATTAGGTTCACCTGATCTATTAATAACTTCACCACCTTGTGTTGTTTTTGTTAAATTGTAAATATTAGAATTTAAACCTACTTTAAGAACATTATCTTCACCATTATATCCACCAAATTCTCTATTATCATGTATTACTTTTACCTTGCCACCTTCATCTGTTAATACTGTATGTGCAGATTTGCAAAACCCATAAGCTAAAGGAATAGGCTGATTTTTATACTTTTCAGGTATATCTGTTGTAGATTTTAAGTTTTCTAATGGTAATTGTTTTTCCATCTTTTTGCCTGTAATATCTTCAATAACAATATTTACAGATTCTTCATCATGTGTTATGTTCCTAATAATACCTGCATACATTTGTTTTAATTCACTATGAGTTTTATAATATAAAAGCACCTCAGTATTTAAAAATGAATTGTCCTGTATTTTATCAGTAAACCTTGAACCATTAAATGGCACATTACTTAATTTTAAATTAACTTTTGATATTTGTAGTTTTTTATTATCTAAATCAATGGATTGTTTTATTTGTGGTGCTGTTAATAAAATAGGCTTACAATAATTGCCATCTATTGTAATGCTATTAGTAGAAAAATAATCATCACCAATTTTAACAACAGGAAATATTGTAATATTTTTAGATTTTATATCATCTTCAAACAAGTGATGATCCTCTCCTAATGGCATCCTGTATTTGTGGAATAATAACATCTTCAGTATAATCTGAACTCATGATTGGAGAATTAAATGTAATATTAACAGCACCTGATGATGCACCTCCCATATCTGCACCTGAACCTAAAGGACTAATTTGTACTCTTTCCCTGCCTGATTGGTTATCACCTACCCTAATTAATTGCTCACCACTTGTAACAAAATCTCCACCTGTTGCAAATGATGGAATGTTGTTTAACATTTGATCAGCCATACCTGCAACTAAAGAACCTGCTCCTGCTGCTAATCCAATATTAAATGGAAATGGTACATTTTTAAATATTGATGAAAAATAACCTGCTGATGCTTCCATAACCTCAGCCCTAACTACTGATTTCATGGCATCACTTGCAGATTGACCAGATAATGAAGCATTTTTTAAATCTTCAATTAATTGTTGTTTTTTTAATTCTTGTGTTTGCTTAATACCTCTCTGAATTGCAGCTTCAAAATCTGTTTCCTTGCCTTTTATTGTTTCTAAATTTTTTAAATAATCAACAGAACTTTCTTCATTAATTATAGTCCTTTTTTCAATTTGAGCAGTAAGGCTTTTATGTGCTTCTGCTTCTTCCTGTAATTTTTCAGGGCTGTTTTGATCAGCAATTAATATATTTAAATTTTGATACCTTGTTTCTAATATTCTAAGTTTTTCCTGCAATTCATCCACTTTTTCTTTTGAAAAATTTGCTGAATGTCCCATTGTTTCTAAACCAATACCTGCCTTTGTAACTCCTATTTGTTCTTCTTTTAATGCTTTACTAACTTTTTCTATTTCTACCAATAATCTTTCTTTGTTTTGGCTATTTTTTATTTCTTGATCATCTAAAGTTCTTAAACTATCAAAATAAAAACCAACTGCTTCTGCTGCACCCTTAAATAATGTTGCTGCCTTTATTATAGAAGGTGCTAATAATGAAGCTAAACTTTCTGCTGCATCCCCAACAGCATTTTTCATCTGTTTAATAGAGCCTGTCATTGTATCAGCTTGTGCAGAAGCCTGTCCACCAAACACATTTGCAATATTAGTTGTTAATGATTCCAATCTTTCAGTTGATCCAACTGCACCTGTAACTTCAATTCCATATCTTGACATAGCATTAGTTGATGAGCCTAATGTTTTAGATACTAAATCAGCAGCAGCATTTAAATCCATACCTTTGGCAGCAGCTAAATCAAGAGTTGCAGCAGTTGCTTTTTTAATTTGTTCTTCATCATCAACAAAAGATGCAATCAATGATTGTGCTGTAATAATTGCTTCATCTCCAAATGTTGAAACCTGTTGTAATGCTGATGCTTGGTTTAATAATGCTTGTGATGTTCTACCTAATGCTTGTTCTAATTTTTTCTCTGCAAGTTCCTGTTCACCAAAAGCATCAACTGCTTTTTTAATACCTGCAACTAACATCCCTGTGCCTAAAAATGCACCTGCTGCTAACATAGCTTGTGATTTTAATCCACCTAATGCCTTATTTAAGCCTTTAACATTTTTTTCAGCTTTTTTTGCACCTTTTTCTTTTACATTTATTATAAAATTTGCACCTGCCATTATTCTTTACCTTTGCTTTGTTCTAAACATAAATTATATTCCTGCTCTATAATCATAAATTCATCTAACATATTTGCAGGTGTTTCTTGTAATGATGGGTAAGGAGGACATGAAAATACTTTGCAATAATTAAACTCTTTAATCCTTGTTTGTATCTTAGAATCCAAAAGTTTGCTATAATCACAAAAAAATGCACATTGAGAATATAATGCTTCACCAATATTAAACCCTTTTGCTTCTGCTTGATCATATAGTTTAATAATTTCTTCATAAACATCACTCATACCCTCAAAAACTTGCTTTTTATTACTTGATAGGCTTAATGCTTCATATGGAAATTTAAGCCCATTATAAGCTGTTTTCTGTAATCCTTTAAAACTAATCCATACATTTAGCCTTAAAAGTGCATTTTCTATTTTTTTTTACTACATTCTAAAAATATTTGCATACCCATTTGCTGTATTTCAATATTGGAATACTTATTTAAATCATCTTCAGAAAGTTTGGTACATTTCAACACTATTTGACCATAATATGAAAAATTAGGCTCTTTTCCATTAGATATAAAATCTTGATATGTATCAATAATCCAACATCTATTCTTCCAAGAAACTTGTTCTACCTCTATTTCAAACTCTTTGAAATCTTGATTTCCTTCAGGTTTAACTTTCATCTATATCCTTATGCTGTTGTAATACCAAGTAATTTAGTAGCTGATGAAATATCATCTGCACCTACTACTGTAAATGGTATTGTATTCATCAATACAGCACCACCATTGTCAATAGATGATTCACCTAATAAACATTTATCTAATGCTAATACAAATGTGCCATCTGTTATATTTATATCTACTGTTGTGCTATTATAAAAATTGGCAAGTAAATCATGCACATCATCATTTCTTACTACTACCATTGAACCTGTTATATCAAATTGTCCTGTCATAGCATAACCTAATGGCTCAAAAGTACCTGATGTATTATCTGCATAATGTACTCTTTCAATAGGTCTTGATACTGATAGTTCCCATGATTGTATAACCATATCATTCCCTGATTCTATTTCAGAAGATGCAGCAGTTAAATTTCTTATATTAAAAGCAGTACCTGTATCATAGGCAGGACTTGTAATATCATCATCTGCTTGTGCTGATGAATTGTCAGGAACATAAGCAGTTGCCCATTGTATTGTAACTACCATTTCACCACCTTCAGAATTTATAGCTTCTGATAATGTAAATCCTGTACCTACACAACCTCTACATACTATATTGTGTTTTGTTGCATCTGCTCCTGCATCAATAAACCTTATATTAAATGTAGCAGGTGATGATGTAGAATCATGTTGATAAGCACCTGTTGGAAAAGCATAATTGTTATTTAATACTGCTTCAGAACTTGAATCTTCAAATACAGCTTCAGTTGCAAGTAATACTGATGTTGGTGTACCTCTTAATGTAGTTTCAAAAGTCCACATTTTAGTACCTTCTGCATGATGTCCTTGATTAGCTGTGGTTACAAATTGACCTGCCCTTGCACCTGAAAACTCTAATGGAAAAGATGCTTCAGGAATTGTAAACCCTGTTACTTGCAGTTTCTTTAAGGCTGCATTATCAACAGTATCATCCTGACTTCTGCCCACCTTTGTTTCTTTTTCTAGCCAAACAGTTACATTTTGACTTGGAAAATAATTAGTTGCTATTGCCATTTTTCACTCCTTTAAAAAGTATTGTGATGTTGTATTGTAATATTAAATTCAGCTATGTGTAAGCCTTCATTTTCTTCATTTTCTTCATCTCTAATATTATAACTAATATCATCAATAACAAGTGCAGCCCAACCTTTTGAACTATTTACTTGATTATCTAAAAGATGTTTTCTCAATCTATCTATTTTGCCTTTTACAGCCTTATTTTTTGCTTCTTGACTTGTATCACTATTTATATAATATCTCAAGTTTAAAGCATATAATCTTTGCTCATAATTAGTTGCTTGTTCAATAGATGCAGATGATAGTAAATCAATCCTTATACACTCAGTTCCAAGCATTTTAAATGTATTGCCAATATAAACATTTGAAAATTCTGTTGCTAATATTGCTTTTAATCCAAGTTCAACCTGATCATAGGCAATTTTATCATAAGTAATAGCCATTATCTAATCAACCTTATGCTATTAGTTTTAGTATTTGTTGGCTTTATAGCATCATCATAAACCTCAATCTCCCATATATCACCATCAGTTGCACTTGCACCTTGAAATCTAATGAATAATCCATTTAAACCACCTGCTGTTTGTAATCCACCTGTAATTGTTTCAGGCTCTGATACTGTACCAAATATTTTATCATCTGCCATAGAATGAACTTTAAAAGTACCTGTGCCATAAGCACCTGTGGCTTCAACCTCTATCTTTAATAAATCATATTTCTTACCTGTATAATCACCATATAATTCAACTATATCCATTGTGCCACTTACATTTCTGTATCTAATTGAACCTTTTGATGATTTATTTGTTACCTCAAATGATAGTTTAATATGCCCTGAATTTAATCTATCTACAAAACCTGTACCTTCAGGATTAGAAACCAATCCATAATAATAATCTGCTTCAGGATCATTTGGCATTTTGCTTCTTATAAGATTAGAAGCTGCAATATAACATACACATTTAATTATAATTGGATCATATTCTTCTGCTACTGATGCTGATGCTGTATCTAAATCAATTTGTTTTGATTTTTCAAGTGGCATTGGAAATCTTGCATCTAATAAATTATTCAATTCAAGTGAAGCATTAACTAATTGTTGGTCAATAAAAGTTGAGAAATCAACACCTGCTTCAAAGATTTGTTCATGTATAGTAGTTGATGAATATCCACTATTAAAGTATTCTAATTGGTTTGTTTCTGAATTATAAAACCATTCTCCATTAGTATCAACATCTGCACTTGCTGATTGTGCTGCTGCTAATTCTTCACCATTTACAAAAAATGTATCAACAAAACCACAATCTCTAAATAAATGTAAATTCCCTGATGTTAATGTTGGATATATCTGAACTTTCTGATCAAAATCACCAAACCTATTAAAATAGTTTTTTAAATCTGATTGTGTTGCATATTTTAAGTTTGTTGCCATATTATTTTATTCCTAAAATTTCAATAGTTGTATTGATTTTTTGGTTTACTGATCTGCCTGATATTTGTGTAATTGAATTACCTAATGTTGTTGTAAACTCATTACCACCTGCATGAGCAGAACCATAATTTGCTGTAACTACAAAATTGGCATTAGGTTTACTTGGTACTGTAAAATCAATAAAACCTGTTTCATAAACTATATTCCCAACTATTCTATTTTGATAAATTAAATTGCCTAAACCATCATCATACATAAAAGCATCTATGTTAGGCTCTGATACAAAACTTTTATTACTTGATATAGTATTATCAGGTAATTTTGCTGCTACTGCATCTTCTATATCTCCTACTGCCATACTAAATCTACCTACACCAAATGGTGTTGTGCCACTTGCAGGTGCTGATATAGATATTGCTGATGTTGATAAATTTTGTCCTGATGTAAATCTTATATCACCATTAACCAATGCCACCTTAACCTTTTTATCTAACATATTAGAAGATGTTGTGTAAGTCTGAACATCAAGTGCATCTTGTATAGTTTGTAAAATACCATCTGCACCACCTAGCTTTGTGTTTGATGTGGTAGTAAAAGATAAAGTAACATCTGAGCCACCATCTACTGCTATATCTATTGCATAAGCTGTTGATGCAGCTAAACCTGATTCTGTTGCTGATGTCATTCCTGACATTCCTAATTCTTGGAAGCCCCCAGAAAAGAAGGATACAGCAATACTACCTGCAACAATACCATCCCCAACTTGATTTGCTGCCCTACCATAGCCACCAAAAAAGTTAAAACATTTATATTTGCCACTTGCATCTGTTTGTACTGTTGCATATTTATCATGGTCTGCATAAGCATTAAAGATTGGAAAATGAACATTAGAGCCACTTGTTGCTCCATTTGTACTATCTGTTTGTGCATCTTTATCTGCTGCTGATGTACCATATAAACCTCTTTCTACTGTTAAAGTATTAGTAGATATAGCAGTTACTTTTAAAATCTCTTTTAATGTGGCTGTTGTTGCATTTATTCCTAATTGTATTAAATCACCTACCTTAAAAAAATCACCATCTGTAACATCAAATTCTGTATCTGAATTTTCTACTGCTTCACCTGTGTTTGCTGTTGAATCAACATATAAGTTAGATGATGGTGTTAAATCAGTAAGTGATGCACCATTAGCTGATGATGTATCTCCATCATATCCAACTTTTCTGATGTTACTAAAATAAATGTATTCACCTGAACCTAAAAGATATGAATTATAATGTACACCACCATTTGTATCAGGTGCTGCTGCTGCCCATGCTTCATTTAGTATTTGGATTTCTGCACCAACTAAACCTGCATTTTTTATAATTATACCTTTGCAATCCCTCATACTATTTTGCCCAATAGTCCTTGCATTTGATAATATAGTTATAAAAGCATCAGTATTATCCACCTCCTGCTTTATATTAAAAACTTCAGTAAAATCACCTGATTTTGTAGCAGATAATGTATCTGAAGGTGTTGTGATTGTTGTTGTTGTTGTAAATTTTGCCATAATATTCCTTACCTTAAATGATAAACTAATTGCATATTAACAGATAAATCTGCATTTGTACCATCTTGTGTTACACAAGCTAAAATAACTTTCCCTGCATCTACATTTGCTTCTGAAATTGTTAATGATTGATAATATATTTGCTCTCTCCCTGCTCCTGATATTGTAGAAGGTGAAACACAATTTTCAACTCCTGATGATAAATCTCCACCTGTTGAACCATTTGCAGTATCTACTGTATAACTCATAACTGAAAACTTTACCACATCACCTGCTGCTGCATTTGCTCCAAATAAAATTTTTACAGCATCAATGGTTATATTAAATGGAACATACCAATAATGCTTAACCACAATATTGGCAGTATTTGCTATTGTTAAAGTTGTTGCAGGTGTTGAACCTGTACCCATTTCTAACTCATTTGTTGTTGAATTATTAAATGTGCTAACCAAACAATGCCATGTATCAGCAGTATCAGGTGATGCTGAATTAAAATCTAATGCAAATTCTTTTACATTTGTGTTTAATATGTGCTGTCCTATCCCTGCTTTTACTAAATCATTAGATGAATCAACAGTTAAAAGAGCATTATTATCAGAATCTGCAACCCTAAAAGCACTTGTTGTATCATCATTTTGTGGTTTAACACCTAAAGTATCATCTGATAGTGATATTGCTGTTGTTGTGCCTTCACCATCTACTACTGCCCTTGTTGTTGTGTCAATACCATTTGCATTGTTTACATTTAATATTTGTTTATAAGATGCTGATTTTGTTTTACCTTGTAAACTCATGTAATCCTCATTATTCTTAAAGTTGAACCTGTTTCAAACATTGGTGTTCTTGTACTTGCATCTATTGTTAATGCTATAAATTGACCTGAATCAATATGCCCAATCCACCTTAATGTGCATGGTGATGGATCATCAGTTGTATTTACTGCAAAACTTACAGAATGTAATGCAGTTCCTAATGTATCTGCTGCTGTATTTAAATATAACTTTAAAGTGGTAGCAAAAGAAGAATTGATAGATACCTGCACATCTGCAACAATCTCATAAATACCTGCCTTATTTACCTTAATAACCTTATTTGTATCATCCCATTCAATCTTATCAGATACATTTACAGATACTGTTGAACCATGCCCAAAGTTATTTTCATTTGCATCTTGTGTTCCATCATCATCTAAAGAGAACCAACCATATTGTACTGAACCATATAAATGTCCTGTAACCTCTATATCTTTAACCCTGATTGAGTTTGTAGATAATTCTAAAGATGTTAATGTACCATCTGAATCCTTAACAGGCTTTAAATTTCCATCAACAGGCATATCTATATGTAACATTTTAGGCATCACCTGCTTGTCCTTCATCTATTATTTCTATTAACTCTATTTCACTTAATTGCTGTTCAATCTTTTCTATTCTTTCAAGTTCAATTACAGGTGGATGTGCCACATTCTTTAATTCTTGTATTTCTTTTTCAAGCACATCAATCCTTCTATCTGCATCATTAGGTAGTTCCATATAATCAAGTAATTGATCTAATTTAAAAACTTTCATTAGATGATCTAACACCTTTGGTAATAATAGTTTTAATATAACAGCAGGTAACATTATTTAGCTAAATCCTTAACTGTATCTGTTAAAACTTCCATTACACCTTCAGCTAATGCCACCTCATCAGATTCTTTTACAAATGGTATATCTATTTTAGCTGCAATACTCTTTGCTATTTCACCTTTTTTTTCTTCTAATTGCCCTATAATCATATTTATAGCCATCTTTTTAATTGCATCTGTAAGTTTTTTCATCAACACCATTCCTTTATTTTTTTAAGTAATTGCTCTTTATTCTTTGCTTTTTCTTCTGCTAAATAGTGCAACAACAATTTAACAGAACCATCTAAATCTGTTAGTTTAATTTCATTCTGCTTGGCATTATCAATAAGTTTAATAACAATACCTTCAAGCCTTTTAAATCTTTCATCCAATTCTTCCATAAGTTCATCTTGAATAAATTTATTCTGTTTCCATATAAAAAAACCAAATGCTGCTGCAACTGCAACAGGTATCCCATATTGATCAAGGATTGCAAATATATCCATTTACTTGTTTCCATCAATTAGTTCACCCCAAACCATAGCTTTACCTTCAATTATTTGTATAATATTAACTGTAAACTTGCCCTTATCAAAAAAATCAACTATTGCAAAAGCCTGTTGCCAATTATGTTTTTTGTTGTTTAACCATTGATTTTTATTATCTGACATATCTTTAAGGCATCCAATAGAATATGCTGATTTAACCCCATCCATGTTGGTTACAGATGCAACCTGTACATCATGATGATGCCCATACATTATACAGCAACCCAATCTATTAAGATGATTCTTTGCATGGTGCATTGAAGCAAAATGATGCCCATGATAAAAAAACAACTTTCCAATTTGTAAATATTTTCCAAATGGATGATACTTATACCCTCTTTCATCTAACTTAACTGCATCTTTAAATCTAAGATTAAGATATGGATGTTCATTGTTAAACTTGTTAAGCCAATCATCATGATTGCCCTCAGTAATGTGTTTATTTTTGCAATTAATCTTATAAAGTGCTTCATCTATTATATCCATACCATCATTAACATCTTTAATATCTTTCTCAATACTTGGTAACATATACTCTAATGGTGGTCTTTTCCTTTTTGACCATTTCCAATGGGATGCACCTTCAAACTCTCCTACATCTCCTAAATCTATATATATATTGGGTTTGACTAAATCAATAGCCTTACAAACCACATTTATAGCTGCATAATCAGCTAGTGGAAAATGCTTATCTGGTGTTACAATGGCTCTTTTTGTAACCATAATTCCATTATATATAATAACCTTCTGCAAGGGATAAAACTATATCACTTAACTCTTTGGCTCTATGTGGTGAATCAGATTTAGCCCATTTACTATCTAGCATCTCATTTGCTGCATCCTGCCAATTCCCTTCTTTCATGGCTTTAATCATTTTTCTGAACTTTGATACACCATTTACACCCATTTGGAAGCACATATTTAAAACAACCTCTTGTATTAAAATAGGCATATCATCAATCCAATCAAATGTGTTTCTCATTTGTTCTTCTTTTTTTGCCAATATTCTAATCAGTATTTCTTCAGCAATATCTTGATCTAAACATAAATTATCCACTTTAAACCCATATCCTATTGTATCATGTCCTGTTGGGCATTTGTAAACTCTAGGTTCAAAACCTTCATGCTTCTTAACAGTTTCTACAATATTTTTAGCTATTTGTTGTTCCATTCTATCTTTCTATGTGTAAAATAATTTCATAATCATCTGCTGCAACTGTTGGTGTTCCACCTCTACTTACTGCTGCCATATATACACTATTACTATCATCTTCAGCTTGTAACATAATTGGTAAATAATCAGATTTACCTGATAAATTGCCATTTGATGTTGTGAAGATTAAATTATTTACAAAATCTGATGTTGCTGTACTCCAATCAACTCTAACAACACCTAACACTCCTGCTTGTTTTGCAAGTGCATTAGTCCATTTGCTATTACTACCTACTGCTTCATTAATTGTACCTAAATCAGTTGATTTTTGCATAAAAATTATATCAATATCATGTGCCACATCATCTTCATTTAATACAGTTATTGCAACTAATTTAGATGTACCACCATTACCTATTACAGCAGAAGGTATTTCAGTTGAATTAAAAAATACATCATCATCTGCATAAGCACTTGTATCTAATGTTGGTGTAACTCTAATAACAGAGTATCTACTTGCACTATTTGCCATTATTCTTCTCCTACTTTACAGCCTTTGGATTCATATGCTTTTATCTCTGCATCTTCTAAAGCATCCCTGTAAACTACATTACCATTAGGCTTTTGTATTTTATATTTAACAGCTTTTTTAGCTTCTTTTTTAACTACTTTTTTAACTACTTTTTTAGTTTCTTTTTCTTCCATCATAATCTCCTAAATGATTTTACCATTTTTATCAAAATTTAAACCTGCAAAAAATCCAATATTATCTGCACCTTTGCCTTTTTTGTTTCTTGATACTCTATCTGAAACCTCCTGCATATAATCCATATATTTAATCTTTTTGCCTTTGTAATATGCCTGTTGCCCTTTTTCCTTATCTTTAACTAATTTCAGATTATTATTTGGATCAAGTTCACAACCAAAATCTTTATTATTTAAATTACCAATATCTTTCATATCTGCCTTATTTATACAAGGGCAGTAAGAATACCACCCTTGTATTTGCTTCAATCAATATCAATTAAGATATTTCAGTATGTATTTCAACACCATGTAAATCAACTAATTCACTAACAGCCCAATAGCCATTAGCAACTATGTTAGTTGAAGCACCAAGTTCATTTCTTTCAGTAGCAATTTGT
>VTLG01011633.1_pt1 | contig 16556 bp, 20 predicted proteins | sample 4694571 | NCBI WGS metagenome assembly VTLG01 (sample SAMN12604809, study PRJNA352737) | marine metagenome | biome: ENVO:00000447; feature: ENVO:00000209|ENVO:00000569|ENVO:01000036; material: ENVO:00002151; isolation source: viral sequences binned using virsorter ...
CTGTAGTTTCTTGCAACTATTCTTAAAGTGGCTACCTCCATATTATGAACAATGAAACCCCAATCCAACAGGAAGAAAAAAAAGAAAATAAAGAAAAAGGGATATTAGGCAAGCTTGAGGAATTAACGCCTGACAAAGAAGAGCAAGTGGCACTAATTGGAGTCGCTGTAAGGCTTGGAATAGTGGTCTGGAGCGGATTCATCTTAACTTTGGCATACGTTGATTTGCCCGGATTCCAGAAACAAAACTTTGATCCAACCTTTATAGCAAGTGTCTTTACTGGCGCACTTTCGACATTTGGATTAGCTACAGCTAAAGACAAAAGCAAGAGCAACGGTGTAAGCAAAGAAGAAATGGAAGCGATGATTGCTAAAAGCAATACACAACAAACTGAACAAATCATTAGAGTGCAAACACCTTTAACAATCAATGGAGCCGAGCTTGTTAAAGCTGAACCTGTTGCTCAAAAACCTGTTGATCCAGAGGCAAAACTTCCATGAAAAGATTTCTGATCTTGCTTTTGTTGGCCTCACCAGTACAGGCCGATATGCGACACTCCATAACCACTTCGGCAAAGATCCAACTTGATGCTGCTTACAGTTCTGCTCAAAGAATTGGGACGACTTACAGCGTTACAGGTAACAACGTCACTCCCAGTACGACGGTTGGAGGTACTACTACTTCTGGAGCAATTGGAGGATTGACTGCTGATTCAGTTACTTCAGGTGTCCCGGCGATTGTAGATACTGACTTTACTATTACTACTGCTGGTTCTGCCTATTCCATGACCGAATCTCTAACTGTTGGAGATGCTGTACAAAGTGCAACTACCGTCACTGGAGGAGTTGTTCCAAGCTTGCCCTCACTCGGAGTCACTGTCACAGGGAGTGGTGGAGTCTCAGGAGGCACTATCACTTCTCTTAGTTCTGGTGTTCATACTTGTGCGGGTACAATGGGCGCAGGCTCTAGCTGTACGGCGCAGACCATAGTTGAGTCGGTTGTTGATTAATTTTGAAGCGTTATTTACTGCTATTGTTATTATTAAATGGGTGGCAAAAACCAGTCATAGCAGTGCCAGTGGTCCCTAATTTTTCTAGCGGAAGCATGTCAGCCGTCACACGAACTACTCAGAATATCACAGAAACGATAGTATCCACAGATTATAATTCAGGTCACTCTCTAACAATTAACGGGACTAATTTAGATATAGATGGAGCAACAATGTTACCCAACCCTACAAATATTAACCAAACTGTAAATGGAACAACCTACACATGGACTGGAGCAGATTTATCAACAATGCCAAGCGTGACCATACGAGAGGCCGGAGCGCCATTCCAACTTCAAACCTCTTATCAAGGACCCGGACTTGCCAATATCACAAACATAACTCGTACCACTCAGGTAGAAAGCGTCACAGAAACTACCTCTACATTCTCACAATAATTTTTGCACTTAACCCGTTAAAAGTATTAGCAAATACGTCCCAGACAGCTGCTCCAGTCGCGAATTCCTCAGGATCGGTGACGAATATGGCAATACAATCTTTGCAAGGAAACATGATTCAGAATCAATACGGGAATGGAATAGTTTGTCAAGGCCCAATGTTAACAGCTTCTCCATTCTTAACTGATAGTTTCCAGCAGCAATTACCACATGAATATTGGTATAAATCACCTGTCTATGATGACGATGGAACTATTATTTATTACCAAGATGTTCGTACAGGTCAGAAAGATTCTGCAAGTTTAAATTGGGGCTTTTCAATTACATTTAGTCTTCCATTAGACAACTCTTTACAGAAAAGATGCAAGAGGGCGGCTGATGCACAGATAGCGATCCAAGAGCAAGTCTTGAAAGACAAGGAATTATCGTGGCACGTAGCTCGTTTGAAAGAATGTGGTCAGCTAAAAATTGCTGGAATTGAGTTTGCTAAAGGTTCAGTTTTTTATTCTTTATGTGAAGACGTTTTAGTATTGCCAAAGATGGGACAAGTACTTCCTCACAGGCATAACATTGCACCTATCACTTCTTCATCTTCTTCAAAGTCCGAATAGATGCAGTTACTTCTCTTTGCTTTAATCTTCTTTCTCTTAGTGATAAGCGTTCTTCTTTACCTGTTAATTTCTTTTTCACCCTATTAACTATCTGCTTGACCAATGGCTTGACAATTTTGAGAAGGATGGGCGTAGCTAATGCCGTACTTGTTGCGATTAAAGTGATTGAAGTTGTAGAAATAACTTGTGGCGGCGAGGGAACAGAATCAACAATCCTTTGAGTCATTGTTAGTTTTTTATATTGCGTAATACATTTATTGCCTATCAATTGATATGCAATTATTTCTTTTTTTCCATCTTCGATTTTAGTCCCAATCTCTGCGGCTCCAATAGGAGGACAGTCTTCTATTTTCGGTGGCGGAGGTGGATCTTGTGCTGGAATCTCTGGTTCTGAATATCTTTGAGTTGGTTCGGATTCTATATAGTTAAATTCATTAGGCGTAAAATTCATTGCGTCATAAGACGGATATTGTGCGTCACAAATAAAAATATTTCCATCGGGATCATTGCTTACTAAGTTGTCGTTTTCTCTTGAACTTTTCCTACTTTCTACACACCCCGGAATGTCAATAACAGGAAAGCCAACATTCACAAGAACTGGAACATTTGGCGTGTTTATTACTGGGGCATTTATCTTATAAAGTCTTACACCCATTCTTCTGATTTGAACCGAATCAACTCCTATTCTTGGGATCTCTGTCAAAACTTAGGTAAAGACATTCCAGCACTTCCAGCAGCTTTAGGTTGAGCAGTAGGAAGAACGGGGCCAGACAAGCTAGGCATTTTGATTGATCCCATTACCTTTTCTGTGATTTTATCTTGAAGCATTTTCTGGTTGTCCTCATTAGTTATCCATAAATAACCAAACACTCCACCTCCAGTAATCCCTGCCACAAGGACAAAAGAGATTACACTAATAATGTTTAAAATTTTTTGCATGGTAAGAGACGCAATTTTAAAAGCTCTCGCTCACACTAGCCTAATTATGGTTGTGGGGCTTCTTCCTCTGTTGCCTCTGTATTCTCTGTTGCAGGCTCGGCAGATTCCTTTGCAAACTGAATACCGCCTTGAAGTTGAAGGATCTCAGCAGTTGTTTGATTAAGAGCAGCCTCTAATTGAGTTTTATAGTTCTTTTTTTCAACAAGAGAATCTTCCCACTTCTTTAGTTGATCTGACATTTTTAATTAATAAATACGTTAGAATTGTAGCCCTAAATAACCATTTGTAAAATGGCGGGTTTCTTACTCTTTAGAATCCGCTGCTGCTTCAGCGTTTCGTTGTGCTCCTGTTTTTATGATACCTAAAGAATAAGCTTGATCAATTTGTGCCTCTTCACCAACGGCAATAGCAATACTATTAGTATTACAATGAGCCGTATTTAAAGCAATAATTTCTTCCTTTGCTTTTCTTGCTCGATTTGTTAAAAAATTATCGGCATATTCAGAAATATCAGCACAGATAAAATCTAATGCTTTCTTTTCTAAATCAGTAATAGAGGTTGTAATATCAGGCATTTTTAAATTGATTTTTACCTATCCTACTAGCCAACCTATGAATTGACCGTAAGTAGCACCATCATATTTTGAATTACTTTCACCTGCACGAATATCAACATAGTCACCAGCATCTAGGTGAAGTCCTATAAATCCAGAGTGATTTTCCCAACCACCGTCCCATTGACCATAAATCCGACCTCCATATGTGGAAACTATATTAGAACCATTTTTGTACCAATCGGTGTAAATAACTCCTGTACCACCTGTCCTGTGGATATTCGTAAAGAACCAAAAGCAGTAAAAGCCATCAACAGGAGCCGTATAATTGTCATTATCATCAGAGAAATCACTTCCTTCATTTGTAGTAGAAGTAAATTGGATTTTTGTGCCAGCAGAGAGATAAGAGTTTACATAATCAATCTTTGCAGCAAATTTACTTGTAGTTGGGGCCGTTATATTTCCATCTGAATGGATGCGAAGTTTTTCACTTAAGGTACTACCTGACGTAACAGTTTCAAATGTCAGGTCATGACTATTAAAATATTGTAAATTTCTACATCTGATAGCAGCTCTAACACCCTCACCAGTAGAATTATCACCAGTTACAAATTCAACTCTTCCTAAGTCATCATTAGGACTATTACTTTGATACCCATTTTCCCATTGTGCTTCATGCTTTAATCGAAGAACAGCACCTTTTCTATTATTACCTGATGTTATATTTCCAGTAGTAGTCTGACGAATTTCAAGTACTGTTGCATCATTACCAATTGCAGGATCAGCACCAGGATTATCACATCCAATACCAACATCACCATCAGATGTAATTTTAAGTCTTATATTATTTCCATTAGTACGGAAATCCATTGCATCTGCACTATGATCATAAATGATTTGACCACTTCGATATGCAGTATCAGATGTCCCGTCTGAGAAAGCAATTACACCTGCGTCAGATCCTCCACTGTAAATAGTAAGTCCTCTATCACCACTACCACTACCAATAATTAAATCATCAGCAGCAGTATATTGATTTTGAGTCGTATTTCCAATTCTTAATCTTCCATCACTATCGATGCGGAGTCTTTCTGCAACTGAATTTGATCCATCGGGAGTAGTCCAGAATGAAAATCTTGAAGGATAATCATTTGTTCCATGATTGCCATCAGCATATACTCCCATAAAAGCGTAGGGAGTATTAGATACATCTTGAGTTGAAAATCCGACAAAACCAATTGCAGTGTTAGCAGTTGGATTTGATTGATTCTGAGTTATGTATATTTTTCCATAGTTCCCTGTTCCAGCATTTCCTCCACCAAATACAGCATTTGCATCAGCAGCACCAGCATTACTTGAAACGCCACTTAATAATTGTCCACTCGAATTAATTGTGAATTTTTGACTACCACCTATATAAAATTTAAGATCTGATGAATTGGAAAGTTCAACATGAGCAGGGCCAGAGGCGTATTTAATAAGATTAAATTCATCAGTTGGTGATATTAGTTTTAATTGTGCCGTCGCATTACCACCCCAGTTGTTTTGAATAACTGCTTTAGTGTGTGAATTATGACTCTTTAAAAGATGGAATTGTTCAGTTGGGGTACAACCTATACCTACTTTCCCATCTGAGTCGATGCGAAGTCTTTCACTACCGGCAGTTCTGAACCATATATCATCCGTAGCCGAAACACAAAGATCATCAGTGTCGTGACTATATGTAATATAACCTTCGGCTCTAGTACCATCACTAAAGAGAAGGCCAGAATCTCTAGTAGCTTCAGTCGCTATATTTATATAAGTATCTGAATCACCGTTTTCTATAACAAGGAAATCTTGTGAATTACTATCGAAACCAGTAACAGCATCGTGAGTAAATTTTAATGTATCTCCATCAAAGGTAAGCTTTGCCTCACCTTGAAGAGCGTTAGCTCCAGTTACCGTTGCAATTGTATTATTAGTCGATCCAGTGAGGACAGCTTTCGTAGCAAGTGCAGTCGTTAAAGTAGTGGCATAAGAACTATCATCATTTATTGCGGCTGCGAGTTCATTTAATGTATTTAACGATCCGGGTGCGCCATCAATCAAATTGGTAACAGCAGCTTGAACAAAAGCTGTCGTTGCTAATTTGGTGGAGTCATCAGATACAGACTGGGTTGTGGCTGTAACAGCAGAACCTAACGCTCCAGTGCTTGCAAGTTTCGATAAGGCTATCGCTGCTGATGAATGCAAATCAGCATTAACAATCTCACCGTCTTTAAGACCAGCAGATGTGACTTGTGTTAGTGCCATTTTTAACTGGGTTTAGTAGGCCAATCGGAATGATCTCTATTATCTACTAATTCCTTATCTGTTCCTGATTTAGTTGCTGGTAGGTCTCTTAATGCTTGGCGATATGTTTCCCATGCTGTCTTCTTATCACTCGTCAAAGTTATATCATCCAACCTTGTCCAATCGGAATCTCTTAGCTTATCATTTCTGATTCTTCTGAACTCCTCTGTCCAATTAATAGCCTCTTCTGCTGCTTTTGCTGCGTCTATTGCTGTTTGGTGATCAGTAGAAGCCTGTTCATAAACCCCCAATTCGGAGATTTCTAAATTTGCTGTACCGTCATTATATTCAACTTCTCCTTTTGAGTCATACCATTGAACAGCGTGAACATTCGCAGGAATGTAAGAAACGTCTGTAACAGTCACCGGTACTAAATCCTTGATAACTGTCTTATCATCTTTAATAATTGTTAGTCGCATCAGAGTCCCTCAATAGTTGGAGCTGCGTCATTCCCTTCTATATTAGCCGCACGCATTTGTTGTCCTATAGTCCTCATCATATTATTTCTAAATGACTCAACTGCTGCCCCTGCCATTCTTGTATTTTGTGAATTTTCAATTGCAAGCATAGGCAACCAAGCAACAGCACAAGCCCAATCTTCTACTGGCTCGCCTGTATTAGGATTAACGCCCTGAACTTTAGTAAACCAAGCGCATTGTAGGCCAATACAAGTTTTTCCCATTAGCGGACATATATCACCAGATTCAACTTTGATTACCATTAATCTTTTGATGCAACGATTACATCTATATATTGAACAGCAAGATTGATTGATGTGCCAGAGAAAGAGTGGTTATGAGCCGATCCAGAGAAAGACCCGCTATGGCTGTGAGCACTACCGCTAAAGCCGTGGTTGTGAGACCCGCCACCGCCTGTGCTACCTGTGCTTGCGATATAACTGCTGCCCCATATAGTGTTATGACCAGAATTACCGTTACCCCAATTCTGATCACCTCTAGGCAGACTGTGACTATGGCTAGGGATTTGTGAAGTTGATAAGGTATGACTGCTTACAGAGCCTCCAGCCGTTGTATTGTTAGTCGAGATTGAACCGCCAGCAGTTGTATTAGCAACAGAACCAGAGACCGATTGACTGGCAAAAGCCGTTGTGAAAGCAACGCTACCTCCTGAGCCCGCACTTCCTGATACAACTCTTAAAGCACGATTGTCAACACTAGATGTTACTTTCGTCCAACCTGTAGGAGCTGATGTCTGTTGGAAAAGCATCTTCGTCCCAGAGGGGAAAGCTCCAACACCGCTTAAATTAGAACCATCACCTGAAAACGCAGTAGCCGTACATGTTCCAGTGACCGTGACTCCCGAAGTATGAGTGTTTAATTTCAGAGCATTATCGCAGTACACCTCAACTTGTCCATTCGGATTGACTACAATACCCTCTTCCCCGTTAGCTACTCTTAACCGAATCGAACCAAGAGTTGCTTTATTATTAAGAATTAAATGGCCGCCAGTCGTCTCATTTTCAAGTGTTGTATTGCTACTGTGATAAATTGAAAAATCAGAATCCGTCCCAAAGATAGCTTTTACACTATCGTTATGTATAACATTTCCAGTTATAGTTCCACCCGCTAGAGGTAATTTAGTTCCAACAGTTGTATTTAACGCAGCAATATCAACTCCATCAACTGTTCCTGAAACTGTGATATTTCCTGTGACATCAACACCAGCACCAACGTCTAAGTTTTGTGCAACAGTTGTTGTTCCATCGGAAGCTATTGTTAATCTAGCTGCACTATTTGTTTGGTCATAAAAAGTAAAAACACCATTATTATTCCTTATAGAAAAATCTGAATCGGTATCTGTATCGGTAAAAAATATTTTTGGATTTACATTTGATATTGTTATATTTCCACAGGCCACACTTGCCGAAGTGTTTATAGCTTGCGATCCAAAATTAGGGTTAATCTTTGTTCCTGCTATCGCTGCACTTGCGTTTATATCTGCATTAACAATTGCTCCATCAACTATCTTTGCACTTGTAACTGTGTTGTCACTTGGTTCGCCTATACCGCCTGACTCTTGATAAAGAATAAAATCAGGAGCCGCCGCTAAATTAGTCGCTGTTTTGAATCTAGATCCATCAACAATAAAACCAGTAATTCCACTTGTTGACGTACCAGCATTAGGTTTTTGAATGACACCGCCATAACTAACTAATAATGTATTTGCTGCTGCTGGACTGATTGCTGTAGTTGTTCCAGAAGTAACGAGAGTAAAGTCATTTCCTGGGTAACTAGCCGCCCCATTATTAGCAGCATTTCTAAGATCTAAATATTTAAAGTCAGGGCCACCACCGCCACCACTTACCTTTGCTACTGATCCATCATCTTTTTTAAAAAATAGTTCAGCCGTATCCGTTCTTATAACGGGTTCACCGACCACCATATCCGAGGCAGTTGGATCACTGCCTGTCCCTCTCTTTAGCTTGACGACATTAGCCATTAGTTAGACCTCAGATGGCTTAGTAAGTTCCACCATCAATATCAAAACCAGAAACAGATCCGTTCTCAAGAAATGTAACTAGATCAGATAAAGCGACTTGCTTCATTGTCCCTGCATCGTTGCAAAGGAAACGATCAGCAGAAGCTAAAGTTGTCGAAGTGGCAGAGGTTCCACCATCTATCAAATTTAGTTCTGTGGTCGTTACGGTTGCGCCATCGAGAATTTCGATTTCTGTCGAAGTCAGAGCAGCTAAAGCCGCAGCCCCTCCAGATTGACAACTAGATAAAGAAGTAAGATCCGCCGCTAACGTTTGCGCTCCTAAAGAAGTTCTTGCGGTTGCTCCCGTTTCAAGGACAAAGGTTGAACCATTTCCAACGATTACTCCGCCATCTGTTGTTGCTAATCCTGCAATTGCAGCAAGCTCGGCATTATAAGCTTGAACATTTGTCCCGATAACCAGCCCTAAAGATGTACGAGCCGCACTAGCTGAAGTTGCTCCTGTTCCTCCATCTCCTACAGCAAGCGTTCCAGTAATTGAACTTGCGTCTAATTTGACCGCTAATTCTCCTGACTCAATTACAACACCGCCATTGCTTTTAAGATCGGCGGACAATGTGTTGCCTGATTTCTGAAGGCCATCGCCAGCAGTTATTTGTCCTGCACCTGAGAACTGAGCAAAAGTAAGGTTATTAGTTCCTACAACTGCACTTCCCTTATCAGAAGTACAAACCCAACCATTTTCGGCGTTGGTTGTTCCTTCTTCTATAAACGTGAAATTACCTGCTGCATCCTCGCCAGCAGCCATATCATCAGCCCTTGTCCAACTTCCACCACTTACGACTTTATAAATACCGTTCTGACTTGCTGTTGATTGCCCTGCTACAAGAACACGATCATTAGCAGATAAAGAAACTCCATCAATAGTTTGGGTTCCACTTAAAGTTATGTTTGAAGTAGAAACAACAACACAAGAATCCTTAATATCAAGACCCTGTGCAACTCCGTCTACATAACCCTTATTTGCAGCATCATTATCAGCAGTACAATCGGCAAGGTTTGTAATCTTCTGACTGTTTAGAGATACAGCACCATCAGGGACAGTAAATTCATTTAACTTTAATAAATCAGCAGCAACTAAAGCTCTGAAAGTAGGAGCAGCAGCCGAACCACTCGCAGGGCCAACAAGAACTGTATTTGCTGTCCTTGTATCTGTCTTATTAAAAAACGCTCCAGATCCACCAACGGTAATAATTGAACTAGCAGAAGGCGGAGTAGAACCGTTATCACCAAAACCGTAATACAGTTTTAGATCACTTTCATTAAACGCTAATTCTGAAGGAAACAGACTTGACGGTGCGCCATCAGCTCCACTAGCGGCTCTCTTTTTAATCCTGATCGTGTTAGCCACTAGAAGTTACCTCCGTTGGTGAGTGTGTCTGTTGTCCATGTGCTGTCTGCTTTATAGCTTGAAGCACTACTATCATAATAAATGATACTTTTATTGACCCTGTTTGGGTCAGTTAACCCTGCACCACTTGATGAGAATTGTGGCCCTTGTGGTCCCTGAGTTGCAACCGTTATGACTGAACTATTGTCCTCGTCAATAGTTACTGTGTTCTTATTGGTTGTGATATTTACTGTGGTCATGCAGTGTATCCTTCATCCATATAAATAGTACCTTCTATCCAGTATTCTTTCAGCCCTGCCGGATTTGTTAATAGCACATCATATTTATATTCGTCAGCAGTAAAGCCTGTTGTTTGAGTATCGGTTACTTTCCAATCAAACGCTCCACCTGAAGCATTTGTAACAGAAACAGTTGCGTCAGCCGCTTTTGTACTACGTCCAGAATCCCAAATCTGTGAAGCTAAAGTATAACCCGTCAAGTTGACGGCACTTCCTCCCGAATCTTTCAAAGTGACAGAAACACTATGATCCGACCTTCGTTGGATCGTCATATCATACGTTCCGGGTGCTATTGCCATAAGCTTGTTACCTTTGGCTTTAGTATATCAAGACTCGATAGGTTTTAGCCTATACCCAAAACTAAACCGATCACAATCACTCCCTGCACAATGCCAGAAATAAGGTCTTTTACTTGAAACAGCAAACCGCCTAACAGTTAAGCCTTTATCGTCATAATCAGTAATTACTTTATCTCCTTCTAAATACCTAAAGAAAGATTTACCTTGCTCAGAAGCGTATGTGATATAAACCCTTTCTTCGGGCATCTTATAGTTTGTATGCCATCCCATGAAACCAGTCGGAGGGTAATAAAAATGTCCAGAAATATAAATAGATTTGTCAGCGTAAATTTCTTTTAAAAAATGCAGAAGTTTACTAGATATTTCGGCTGAAAACCGATGTAAGTTTTTCTGTCCTGCTATATCAATTTTTTCGTTAACAACAGAATCTAAAGCTTTTTCTGAAAGATAATCTTTCCATTTATCTTGAGGTCTTTTACCTACTCTTTTTGCTTGTAATTTTATGTCTTGGATATACGGTTCTATTACTTTTTCAATTTTATCTTTAACAGATGTGGAGTAGTTTTCTTTAAGCATTGATTTTATCTTCGTACTTCAAATTATAATCAATGGCCATAATGTCAGGAACATAATCTTTTAGATCAGCCGCCTTTGTATAGTTTGACAGGTCAACGGTTAAACAAGCTTTTAATGCAGTAATGTCGGCATCTATCTCAGAGACTACAGATGTTTTACTGTTTGCAGCAGCCTTAACTTTTAAATAATCAAGTGTAATAACCAAGTGATCTCTTAACGGTTTAATATCTTCTATCAAAGAAGCCATTATTGCCTGATAATCAACGACAACTTTAGTTGGATTTGTATAATCGTCAAAACTACAATATAAGATCTCGTTGTACTTAATCCGTTCATCTTCATCCGTCATACTGTCTGTTATATCGGGAGCCGAAAAGTAAGCAGCCCCTTCAGGAATAACATCCATTGCAATTAATTCTGTTGGTGTTTTGTCAGAAATAATTGTTGCAAGCTTGGTTGTGCTTTTATCGTAGTTGTAGAAAATAGTTGTCATTAGGAGAAATAAGAAACACAGATGTAATCAGGATCTACCGCAATTCTTTTATAGCTAAACCCTCTATCCCCATCATCGGAAGAAGGATAAACAACTGAACTATCAAATCTATAGGCTCTAATAGCGAAACTATTTGTTGATCTGCTTTCTACAAACGCAACTCTGAAATTATCTGTCAGACCTGAGTTGTTGGCATCAGAGCCATTTCCTGTTGTCCATTGATTAACAGAACGAGAACCACTTTCATCAATGTTTCCCATGATAACGCAATAATTTGAATCACCTGTCCTAATCCCTGAATCAATTGTCACTGTGTAAGTCCCCGTTCCTGTTCTTGAAACAGTTAAGCCATTTGATCTTATCTGACTTCCATTCCCTCCATTAAAAGCAATAAAACCTTTTGCATTTAAAGTTGTTTCAGATTGTGTTTGCCAACTTAGATTTCCCGATCCATCTGTTTTTAAGAATTGACCTGAGGAACCGTCATTAGTAGGAAGAGTTAAAGTGTAATTCGACCCAAGATTGCTAGGAGCTTTTATTTTTACGTTATTACTATTACTTGAATCATTTAACCTCAAAGAAGCATTGTTTCTGAGTTCCAATTGATCGGACATAAACTCAGCAACATGAGTCCCGCCACAACTAACACCAAGTCGATCAGTATTAGCTCGAAATAATCCTAAATTTGTATCTGAGTTAAAACTAATTGAGGGAGCCGAAGCCGATCCATTAGTGCCCCTTAATGGAAGCTTTGGTTCACTAGCTGTTGCCGTAAAAGTATGAACATCATTATTCCCGGCCCTAATATCTAATTCGTTTGTACCTCCCCAATAAATTCCTGTATCTGTATCTGCTGCATTTCTAATTGGCAAGCTAGAACTTGATCCAGCGGGGAAACCTACATTTCCTGTGAATGTCGGGCTGGCTTCTGTTGCATGACCAAAGTTAGCGGCAATATTTCCGAGCGTTGTATAGTTTGCGGCTGTTGTTCCTGATCCTGTTTTAACTTTTAGAGTGTCGGGAGTTGTACTTGTATCTATCCATAATTGCCCTGTTGCAGATCCAGCGGCAGGAGGTGGAGTTGAGCCTGAACTTGTAGAAAAAAGATCAGAAAGGTTTTCATTTATGTCTGCTCTTACGTTTGCTCCTGTGGAGTTAGGTATTGGATAATTGCCGACGTTGACTTGTGCCATAAGTTAAGCCTTTCCGTATCCTGTAGCCGTCCAAGTGAAAGCTCTTGCTTGACGGGTGTTGCTTGCATTGTAGATCGAGATCGTGAAATTAGTCGTACTCGTTGAAGCGATTGTGTAATAGTCTCCTGTTGTTGTAGCACTAAACGTAATTCCTATTGCTGGAGTTGCTTTGAATTTCTTTCCAAAAGTAACGGTTGCATCTCCACTACTTGACGCTGTTCCACTTCCTGATTCTGTGCGTCTTCCCATCATTGGTTGAACTCTTAACCGATCAATTGCGATCTGATCTAAGTTTCCACCTGTTGTAAATTCAGCTTTTAACTCGTATTTTCTACAACTAAGTTGAGCGTTGTTATAAACCCTCCAGCTTGTCCAATCACTAGCTGAAGGGCTTGCCTCCTGTGTCGTCCTTACATAAAGCTTGACATCACAATTGGAAGGAGCATCTCCATCAACACTTGGTTCATTGTCCCAATTAGCCCAAGTATCTACGAACGGGTTATAAGGGAAAAAGGATCTTGCCCTTAATGTTGTATCAAGTCGAATTGAAAAAATATCTCCTAAATCATATGGGTTGCCTTGAAAAAGATATGTTCCAGAAGTGTGCAAAGTATTGTTTCCTCCAGAACTTCCCCCATCTTCTGCCATTAACAATTCACCACTTGCCACAGTCAGATTTGTTTTTGTTCCGGGGAAAGAATTATCTTCTTGGTGAAGAGTTAAATTTTCCATATCATCAAGATCCGGCTGTGTAAATTCAATTCCTGCATATCCAACACTTTCATTTCCTCCAGCATCAACAAATTTCATTAGGTAAGTTCCGCCTTTTAAAGTTGCGTATGCTTCTTTTGCTGTTCCAACTAAGTCGCTGTGAATACTTGTTCCTTTAGCCCATGTCACACCAGACAAGTCTGGAGAATGTCTAAGCCTTACTAATCCACCAACAGTCACATCAAGATCGGGTGATTGATTCCAACTGAGTCGTGCGAGTCCATTAGTCGGAACCATTGAGAAACCTGTCGGATCTTCTGGAGGTGCCGATTTTCCGGGCAAAGCTTTTTCAAAAGTAACAATCTGGCTTCCTTTTCCTAATGAGTTATAAGCCTGAACTTGGATATAAATAGTTCCTTGTCTTACGTTTCTAATAGAAGCGGCTGGTGTTGATGTTGTTATAACCTGCCAGTTATCATTATCCATTCTGTAGCTAATTCGATATTCAGCTACGTTGACCCGATCATGCTGGAAGTCAAAGTCGAAACCTACAAAAATACCTTGACCTTCGGAATATAAGAACTGATCTCCTCTTGCGTTTGTAATCGGATTAGGGGCAAGAGTTAAATTACTAATATCTCTAAGAACAATATCTTCACCGGAATCAACTGCGCTGTAAATGCTGGAATTATATTCAAGGGCCGTGACTGAAAAACCTGTCTTTTCATTATTTTCAGAAACGGTTATGACTCGATATTGTTGAGATTGAATATCTGAAGTCTGAATCAACCAGAGATTTGGAGTTGTAGGAGCTTGTGAAAAAGTTCCGCTAATATTAATTGTTGTCCCGCTAATACTAGAAATCGTTTTTGTCTCTACCAAGCCTGTCGGCATGATGACCGATAAAGTAGGGCTAAGACCTAAATTAATATTTGATAGGTTTTCAGAACTATCTGCAACAACCGCGCTCGTTGTCGCCGAGCTAATACGGCCTGACCTTCTTTCTCCTGCTCTCAAGCTATCAGCAATATCAATGACCATGCCCGGTCTTAAGACTATCCCTGAATCAATTCCGACAGAGAAAGTACAAGTCTGAGTAAGGGTCTGTTCGCTTTTTAGTAACCAACGCCCTGCCCTATGAGCTTGGCCTTGAGAGTAGCAACCAAGAGCCTTAAGTTGTTTCTCTTGTATTCCATATTTTGCAACGGCGTCTGCATCTTCTACATATTCAAATTGGACTTCACCTAAAGCTGCGTAATCTTGCCAAGCGACTGAGCAGCAAGTATGACGAGCTTTCTTTGAAGTTCCAGAGTATTCAAATAGACCATCGACAACATTAGAATTACCAATTAAATATTGACTATCTTGCGGCGCATCCTGAACCATTACGACACTACCGGCCCCGTAATAGCTAATCCCTCTAAACAAAGAAGTCATTTGTTGAATGACGTTGTAAACTTCATCCCTTGAATTAATCAAAAGGTTGCAAAGCATACGCGGTTCTTGACCTCCTTTCATATCAGAAACTAACTCGTTGCAATATTGACTAATCGTATAAAAATCCCATTTATCTAATGTGCTTTCAGGGAGGCCGACACCATAGCGACTATTAGTAAGAAGATCATATAAACACCAAGCAGGATCAGCACACCAAGTAGCAGCTTGGAAAGATCCATTCCAAATCCCGCTATACGTTAAACGTCCAATCTGCGATTCTCCAACACCTGCACTAGTAGAAGTTATAACTGTTGCATTACTTGGAATCTTTACCTTAATTCCTCTTATTTTATATTTTCTAGCAGGTATGTTTTGGAAAGAACGACTGTCGAAGCGAAGGTAAGACAGCGCAGAGTTAGGGTATCTAAACTTCTCATCAATAATTTTTGTATAACTATTCCACCACGTTTGAGAACTTTGCTTTGCACCCGAATCATCCGCACTTATACGAACAACTTTTATATCAACAGGGAAAGCACCCGTCAAAGGGAAAACATAATCTCTTAAATATGTATTACTTGACTTACCTGAAATAGTGTCTGTCTTTACGGCGTTATATCCACCGCCGTTGTATTGAACATCAATTCTAATCTGAACAGAGTTACCAATAATATCTCCATCATCTTCTACGAGCCTGAGTGCAGGAATCTTCAGAGTAACCCTAACTCTATCTGTCGTATTCTCTGAAGTTGCAATTTGACGAGTAACAGAAGTCGAATTTGTAACTTGTATCCCTACAGCTACCTCTGACTCATTTCCACCTAAATCTGCAATATAAGCTTGATCCTGTGTTCCATTCTTTGTGATAATTGTATAACCTTCAAAATTATCATTACCTCCCGCATCTTGCACCGGAGTTCCATCAAGAAAAATTGATTTATTACCGTCATCCAAGCCCTGTATTGGGCCTTCTGAAAGCAAGTCCAAGACTTTTGCATATTGAACCGATTGAAGCGAGTCGTCTGCTTCGGTAGGGGTGCGACCTCCTCCCCCACCTTTGGAACCACCACCACCTGCACCGCGAATTTCAGTCATCTATACAACCTCATCAACATCAAGACCAGAGCTTATAACAGAACTACCAACAAATAAGCGGCCATAAGCTATTGGTATCGCAGTCCCAACTTGAGCCGTATTCGTTACCCCGCTAAAACTATAGTTCTGCAATTTGTTTGCTTGTTTTATATCTAAGTCAGGAGGCGGAGGGGAAAGCATTTGAGAAATACCTCCAATCATCATAGATAGACCAATAGCACCTAAAACTTTAGAACCCCAAGCAGTTCCATAAATGCCAGCTGTTGTACCGAGGCCACTTAGGGATCCACCAGCAAAAGCAGCGGAAGTTCCGAACGTAACAAAAGAAAGTCCAATCAATGCAGCCCCTAGCAAAACCATCCCGAATCCTCGGCCCGAACCAGTAACAACGGGAGTAATTGAAAAGACATCTCTTTCACTCCACGGATGCAATAACGTATCTATTTGCTCTTCTCCTACAACTTCCGTTCCTAATTTAACTTTATATGCAACTCCATGTTGCTCGCTTTCGACCATCCACTTCGCTAACCCTTTGAAATTAGCTGTTAAAGCTTTTATAGCTTCCGCAGGCGTATTTACATCAAGCTCGAAAGTTCCTTGACCTCCTAGCTTCTTTTTTAATGCCCCGTAAACCTTAACGACTTTCATGTTTTAAGACCTTTGCCGTTACCTTTTGATAATAGCCACCATATACATCACGAGATGACAGCCTACCTTGAACG
>VTLG01013390.1_pt1 | contig 16555 bp, 21 predicted proteins | sample 4694571 | NCBI WGS metagenome assembly VTLG01 (sample SAMN12604809, study PRJNA352737) | marine metagenome | biome: ENVO:00000447; feature: ENVO:00000209|ENVO:00000569|ENVO:01000036; material: ENVO:00002151; isolation source: viral sequences binned using virsorter ...
AGCTGCACCTGCCGATGCAGGTAGCTGAATTAAAGCATTATTTTCTTCTGCTGACCATTCTATTGTATACCCATTTAAATCACCCTTGCCAACACCTGTTATAACAGTACCACCACTAACGTGGCAGCCATTATCAATACCCAATAAAAAGACATTATCGTTAGCATCTTGAACAAAGATTTGGCTTCTTGAATATGCCATTAATCTTAATTCATTTGTCATATCGTGGTCTATCTTTTGTAGAGTTACAGATAATGCTTGTGTAAAGAATGTAGTACCATTAGCATTGTCGGAATTTATAGTAACCGTTAAACTAGATAAATTCTGAACTAAATCATATTTAAATACTTCAACAGTACCACCACAACAAGACCAATTAGCAAAACCTGCCGTTGTCATTTCAGTAGTATTAATAGTAGCTGATGCTGATACATCATTACTGTATGATTTAGCAATATAAATAGCTTTCAAGCCACCGATGGTATCCTTGCAGTCAATTAAGCGCCCTCTTGTTATATCACAAGCCATAAAAAAAATTTTTAAAAGTTAATAAAAGGGCAGTATATTGCAACTGCCCATTTAAAGTATCTATTAAGTCCAAACAGTTGAACCATATACACCATCTGTTGCTACCGCCGTTTGTACGCCAACCGCAAAGTTCATAGTAACTCTTACGTTGTCGCTTCCATCGTATTCATACGTTGGGATCAATCTCGCTTCAGTCCAATCCGTTGCTAGGTTAGTTCCAAATACTAAGTTCTCAGGATAAGTAAATAGGATAGTGTCATTAAACATTCCTGGGCATCTGTAAATTGGGAAGCCGAAGTATGTCATATTATCACCATCTAAGTTAAATCCTGCACCTGATACTTGTCCTTGATTTGAACCTGCTGCTGCTAACGCTTGAATATAAAAGCCATAAGTTTTGTTATTCATATAAAAACCTGCACCTGGTTTAGTAAGTATTCCTGAAACATCAGAAGCAACTGCATCATAAACAGAAGCCATATCGGTAAGAATATCTGAAGCAGCTAAAGCATCAGCAAAATCTACTTCAGTAAAATCTTTACAAGCACTTGCATCTGCACCTGTTTCATCTTGAGCTCCATCATCTGATAAGAAACCTGTTCCGAAAGGTGAAGCACCTTGCCATATTCCTATCTCTAATTGAGCCGCTGCTTTTCCTGCAACAACCTTTAATAAGAAATCAGAAAATTCATTTGGTAGGTTACCGTTTCTATCCATACCCTGTCCAAGCCACGTTGGGAATACTGTGCCACGACAGATTTCCTCGTTTACTTTTAGGTCGGTTAAAGAAAGTACTTGTTCTGTAGTTGATACGCTGTTCTCGCTTGAGAAAGCACAAGCTGCTGCTACAATAGGATTGCTTGAAGCAATGTTATTGATAACTGCACTTTTTGTTAAACCATCTAAGGTTCTAACGTAGCCCTTTGCTACTGTGTCAGGACTTCTCAAGGCAGCAGTAACATAAGGCAGAGCGTGTACACCTGCATAAGTATCACCTGTGATAGTTATATCAAATTCACGCTTTTTAGATAATTGAATTTTATTCGCCATTTTTTTTAGTTTTTATTATTAATGTAATATGCTGTCCTTTCACTTACAGACAGTTTCTTTAAATCAACAGTAGAATTAAAATTAGAACCTTCAGGATTGTAATTAATACCTTCCGTAGCAGGTTCGCCACTTAATTCAACTATTTTACTTTTTAGTTCTTCAACTTGTGTCATAAGCTCCCCCATAACCTCATTAGACATTTCTGTTTTATCTTCTTCTTCTTCAGACAACTCAGCAGATGCTTCTACTTTATCAGCTTTTAAATCAGCTACTGCATCTTCTAAGTTTTTAATCCGTTTTTCCATTCCTGCCCAATCGCCAACATCAGCCTCATCATCTTCAGCTAATTCTTCTTTAGATTCTTCTTTAGATTCTTCAGTTGGTTCTTCAGCAACTTCTTCCGATAATTCTTCTTCAGATGCTTCAACATCTTCAGCTTCTTTTTCTTCACCTAAGTCAAGAATTTCAGATGAATCACCGATAGTCATTTTGTTGCCATTTTCCATTGTATAGCTACCTGCTTCCAATGCTTCTGCTTCGCCATCATCACCAACGGCAAATACTTTAGATCCAATCATAAATTGCTCATCTTCTGTAGCAATAGTACGACCATCATCTAGTTTCATTTCAGCGTACATTTTTACGCTATAAGATTTAGGTTCATTTTTCATTTTCAAGATATTTAAAATTTTTTCTAGAGTTCCCATAACATTAATAAATATAAAAGGGTTATTGTTGTTTATTTCTTTATCGTTTTACTGTTCTGTTTTTGATAGCTGCACAGACTTTAGCAGCCGTTTCTTTATTACCATATTCTTTCATTTGATCTCGCATACAATCATCCCAAGAATACTTTAGCATAGCTTTTCTTTTAGCATAAGCAACGTATTCTAGCATCTTGTATTTTCTCTTTCTTTTTTTTCTTCCTGTTTCTGCATGTTCTTCTCGCATTGTAGCTGAAGCGTGGTCATCACAAGGCATATATAATTTAACACCATCTACATTATGAGAATGAGAACCTGCACAACCCTTAAACATTTCAGCATATAAATCAGCTTCTTCTTTTGTTCTAAATAATGGTTCACCATCTAAAGCACCTACAGGTCTTAATTCATTCTGTAAAATAACATCTTTTATTTTACCCATCATTACTTCATCAGGACAATCTTCGCAAACCTCATCTAATATATCTTTGCTTTTAGATGCTTCAATTAGTTTATCCGTGAAGTAGCCTTCAATACTGAATCCACGAACTTCCTTGTTTTTTATAGCTTCCCATATTTCAGGATTGTTTTCTGCTGATACTTGTACAAACCAAGTTCCTAGTGGAAGGTTAAAGCCATACATATTAGATTTGTCATATTTCTTATTTTCTTTAATCCACGATTCTACGACAGTTAAACCCTTTAATGGTTCACTATGTTCAAGGGTATGGTTATTGTTGTTTAAACTAGACATAAATAGCTTCTGTGCTTGTCTAATAGTTTCTTTGGTAAAGAATACATCATATTCCTCGTTTGTTTCCTTGTCTAATCTTGGTATCTTCTTATCAGGCACTAAAATCGCACCGATTAATTGTTTCTTTTCTTCATCTACTTTAGCTAATGATAAAAAGTCATTATTGAAGTATACAAAGTTTTCTTCTATCGCAGGGAATTTAACAACACTAATAGCATCAACGCCAAACATTTCGGCAGTTTCATCTATTATTAATTCTATAAGTTTTCTTTTTGTAGCCATAACACTAATAAATATAAAGTTTGTTTTTTTGTTTATAATGTAGCTTGTACATCTAGTTCTTGTTGCAACGCTTGGGCATCACTAATATCGTTTTCAACAACATACGCTTGTACAGGTTGTGGTTCACCTAATGCTGCTGTTTCTATTCCTTCTAAATTAGGTATAAGACCTTCACCACCTATTCCTGATGGCATAGCAGGAACATCAGCAGAACCACCACCGACATCACCACCACCACTATCACCATAAGGTAATTTAGTTGCTTTAATTTTCTTAACATTAGCAAGACCTGATAAAACTGCACCTATTGCTACAGGAATACCCCAAATCGGTCCTGCGCCCACAGGGGGTTCTTTTAATGCTGCTGCTGCTGCACTATATGTGCTGATTAAGGTTTGTCCTATTGCTAATGCTTTACCTGCTTTACTTTCTTCACCAAATACAGAAGCTATTTGACCCATTGTATTAGCAATAATATCTAGCTTTTGCTGTCCTGTTAGTTTTGTTGTTTTTATCTCTAATTCACCTGCTTTTTTAGCTACAGTAGCAGTAGTTTTTAAACTATCTTGGTATTCTTTTTCTAAAGATTTAAGATTTGTTAATTGCTCTGATCTTTGACCTGTAATTCTTTCATCTAAATCAGCTAATTCAGTTTTAGCATCTATTAATGCTACTTGTAAATCTATATTGGTTTTATTTCTTGATAATTCTAATTCCGCTAAACTTACTTTTTTGTTAGCCAATTCTTGCTCTTTTTGAAACTGCTCGTCTAATATCCTTGCTAATTCTTCATTGGCAGCAATCCTTTCTTCAAATGTCAAACTAATGTCATCTCTTATTTGTCTTTGTAATTCAGCTTCTCTTTGATATGTTAATTGTAATTGTCGCTGTTGTGCATCTGCTAACTTAACTTCATTACGCATATTGGTCGTAGCTTTAGCAAATTCAACTGTTGCTTTTGCGCCCTCTTTTGCATTTTTAATAAAATCACTAAAGCTTTCATTATTGCCAACTACTGCTTCTTTAACACCATCAAAAGATTGTTTAGCTAAATCCCCTGCTTCTTTAAATTCCCCCTTTAATACTTTTCCTACTGCTTTTCCAAGCAATCCTAAACCATTTACAACGGACATAACTACATCAGCAACCTTAGTCATTACATCACCAAATACTGCACTTGCAACATTTACCTTATCCATAAAAACTTGGTTTTTTTCTAATGCCGATTTTAATGCAACAAAACCAGCAACTATAATACCAATACCCATTGCTTTAAACGCTAAACCAACACCCCTAACACCAGATTCCATTGCGTTAAAACTTCCTTTTGAATCTTTCGCGCCCTTGCTAGTATCTTGAACACCTTTCTTCAGCCTATCAATTTCCTTGATACCCTGAGTTGCTTCTACATCTATTTTTATTGTCTTATCTATCGCCATATTAATCGTATTAATTGTTTTAACATTCTTCTAAAACTTGTGTGGTATTCTTCCATACCATAAGCAAAGTCTAATTCTTTGTCCTTATACTCTACTAACTGTAAATGGTCAATAGAGGGTATTATTATCTTTGCTGTTGCTTCTATATATTTTTTTAATTCCATACTAAGTAATCATAATTCATTAATACTATATTATTATAATCTTGATATAAAGCCCAATCTGTGCCATAAGGCAACGATAGATTATGCACATTTTGAACTGTGAAATCAACTATTAATGTCCACGTTCTTTTCGTGTCTGTTTGACTATCATCTAAACCAAAATCAATAAAACTTGTATCTGCATTTTGAGCAATATATAATGTTGCTGTTGTTGATAGTCCTGATTCTTTTATTGCCCATTCTGCTTCACCACCTGCTGTTCCTATCTGCGTAACAACACCACCCATTGTTTTAAATGCTGTGTTATAACTAAAACTTTCAGTTGTTCCAACTACATAAGTTGAACTTGTACCACCTATTACTGTTGCAACACCCTTTACTTGAATCATAACATTAGAATTAATAGGTAATTTAAATTCAGATGATTGTGGGTTGTTTTCAGGATAGGCATAACCTCTTGTGTTTCCATCTGTGTTACCAACTAAAATCATTCTATGCGCTTCTCCATCTACTTGTGGTTTTGAACGCAATAGTGTCTTGTATTTAATCATTATATCATCACCAAATCTAGGCAATAGATTTTGTGTAAGTTTACCTCTATTAGCACCTGCTGAAAGTGGTAGATTTAATTTGCCCAACTTTCCTTGCATTATTGACTTTAACCCTACTTGACCTGTTAGTGAAATAGGTAAATCTAATTGTGATAAGCTACGTGGTGGACTTCCACCATTTGCTAAACACATACCTAAACCACCCTGTGTAAGTAAAGTATAATCAGGTTCACCACCAAACTCAATACAACATTCTTCTGTAATATACCATTGGGGGTCGCTTCCTACTGTAGGTTCATCACATCCAGGATCCTCAGCAGGACAAAACCAATAATATAATCCATCATCACCACCAAGAACATAAGGACAATTTAAATACCCTTCTTCTGTGTCAGTCACAGTATTTACTACTTTTAATAATGTTACTTTAGTTGATGCTTTAGTTCCAACTTGATAGTTATGTATATTAATAATTCTCCAATACGAATCTTTTACAAAAATTTCATCATTAAATTGAAAGTCAAATATATCAACCTCATTCAAGTTAAAATATGCTTCCATTATTCTACTATCAGTAGAATAAAAAGAATCAAGGTATTGTCGCCAATATCTAAAGTATAAAGAGTTTTTTTGCCAACTTGGGTCGCCTGTACTAAATTGAAACACAGTTACATCACCACATTGAGGTGGTGCAAAATTCCATAATAAAGACCTATTGACAGGAGATAATTCATATTCATAATAGGGTGCAGCATCATTGGTGTCAATGTCATAAGGTGAACAGACAGGGTATTTGGTAAAGGACTTGGCACTTATAACACCTGTTGTTGGGTGTGTAGAATGCAAATAAATAGTAGCCGTTGAAAGTGAACCATCATCTTCAACAGCTATCTTTTTTATTGTTGTGCTTTCACCGTGATAATAAAACAACTTGGGTTTTGTTTCTTCTAGGGCAGCTTCAATTCCATCATCTGTTTGCTTATAGCTAATTTCATATTGTGCTATAACATTTACAAGTTGCGACCCTTGACTTGTGTCTGCATTCCTAAATACTTTCTGATTTATGTAAGGTGAAAATATAGGACTATTTTTAAGTTCGCCTGTAGCAAAATCGTTATTTATTCTGTCATTATAATACTTTCCATATACATTCATTTCTGGTGCTTCTTCCTTAATTGATTTATTCATTAAATCAACATCTTCTAAATCAGTTAAGCTAATAACACTTTTTTGCATTTCTGTTGTGTCTTTAGATATTATTTCTTTTGATATATCTAATTTTTTAGTCCAATCTTTTAGTGTTGAACCTGCTAAATAATCATCATAGGGTTCTATTAAAATGTTTGAAGCATCATCAGGGTCTACTAATAATACTAAATTAAATCTTTCAATTATATCTTTTAAAAATGCTTTTTGAGTTATGCTATCATCAATACATTGAGGTATTAAAACTTCATTATCGTATTGTGATGGATTATATGGAAGCCAATCACATTTAATTATATTATCACTAGGTGCAAAAAATTGGGTGTTGAATATGGGGTTGGTTGCAGTTCCAAAGGCACTCATAGCAGGTGCTTCAAATAAAAACATTATTGTTTCCCCTACTTGTGCAGATGATATATCCATAAAAATATTCAGCTGAGTTCCAACACCATTTGTACTATTGTTGAAGTTTACCTCTACAGTTGTAGTGGAATAGGGGGTACAGGTGGGACATAAAGAAGATACTGCTCTTATTGTTAGTGGTAAATCATCACCCCCCGCAGGTGCACCTTGTGCGGTTGGGTAAATACCTCTAACACGAGTTATAAATTGAAGATTAACAAAGTTCATCGTTGGACTTATTTTTGTTAATATAAAATTATCGCTATCCCAAACATTAGCATTATCATCAACCTCTACCCCTGCTTGAAAAATAGGCATATAGGTTGGTGCAACACCTGAATTAAAGGTGTAATTATCTTCATCCCACCCAAGAACAGCAACCCCAGGGTCGCCCTCTGCGGTAGCTTCTAAATATCCACTAGGCAATGCTATGGGTGTAATTTCTGTAGGTAGATTTGATGTTGGCAACGTATTTCCTGTTGTCATATACAACTTACTAAAATAAGAACCATCAATAAAAGTAGATTTATAAGAAAACCCTGCTCGTGCCATTATTAGCTTAAATAATGTTTTTAATTGTATTGCAGGTCTAAGTTGATTTATGTTTACAGCAAAGTTTCCTGCACTTGAATATCCTTCTTGTGTTTCAAAAGGCGTTGGACTTGCAGGAATGTATTCAGCTATATCAACATCCGACATATCTAAGTATTGCTTACTATCTTCTACAAAAAAGAAATTTTGTTCAGTTACCGAAAGTGGGTACATAACCTTTTGCACATTAGCAGATGTATCTCTTAGTGAAACACCATTTACATTGTCAAAATCATCAGCCGTTCCTTCCCAAGATGCTTTTATATTTTCATAAGTATAAGTGTGGTTCAGTTCATCACTATATGTTCCGTTGGTGTTTTTAAAAACTTCTTTTAATTTTTTTTCACCAATAGCACTAAATAGATCTGCTGTATTTGACATTAATACAACCTCATAAAGCTGTGCCTTTTGATATACTGCTTTTAGTTGTATATACCCCTCAAACTGTGGCACTGTTCCAACAAATAATATAGCACTAAATTTTGTTTTGGTGCTAAATACTAAGGTGCTTAAATTTACATTATACCAATTCTGAAAGAACTCATTATTAGCATCTGTGAATGGTAGTTTAAATGTTTGCGTATAGCTACCCTTTCTTGTTTCAGGGTTTTTAATATCAGAGAATTGAAAGTTGATTGAGATATTAGGTGCTTCTTGTAGCTCTAATTCATATCCCTTTTCAGGGTAGTAATATAAAGCTACTGTATCAGCTAGTGTTATTTCTAAGCTATATAGTGTTATACTTGTAGAACTATTTACAACTTTTATAACTCCATAAATAGCACCTGCTGCATCAACCAAAGTACCCCTTCCACCATTTACATAGGTTTGAGAAAATTCTGTTAATGCACTATCACCGGCTACTGTAATTGTGATTTCAGATGTTGTTGGTGAATAAGATGCACCACCTGAATTAACCGTACAACCTGACCTTGTTAGAGTTGGTCTATATGTAACTAATCTTACATTCATTAAGAGTTTGTATTAATAGGGTTAGCATATTCTATCTTGAATGTATATTGTATTTTTAATCTATTATTTACATCTGTCTTTTTAACAAAGTTAGTGTCCTTAATAAGAACAGGAACAGTATATGTAGTATAGTCATTTTCAATAAGCTGAACTTTTGTTGCCTTTATTAGATTCTCTAAGAAAACAGCTTCTTCTTCAGTTATCCAATCTGTGTTAATTGTTTCTGATAATATAACTGATGTTCTTCTTATCTTTTTGCCACCCTCAAAATTATTGTATGAATACATATCTTGACTAAACTCGCCTATCATAGTTTCATAGCTATCTCTATCTATTTTTAATGTTTGTGTTGATTTCATTTTAAAATTAAAGTAATCCCAACACCCCAAACTATTACGCCACGCTAATCGCCTTATTTCAAACCCCTTACAATTATCATCATCTTTTATAAAGTAATATATAGAGGACATTGCTGAACCACCTGAACTATCAAGGGCTTTTATTGTGTAGTAAGTCCAATCTGTGAAATTAGATGGTCTTGCAGCCGTTACAACACTTTGTGTTTCTAAGTTTTTCGGACCACACCCAAAGTATATTAATCTTTCTGTATCAGCATTAACTTCTGTTCCTGAACTTATTGGTTTAGCACCACCATTTGTGTTATTATTTATCAACTCTTGTGTGCTTCCAATTTGTGCATCAGCAGAATCATAATACTTAATTTGCCAATACCACCCTTTACAATCAAAATCATCTTCACCATTTAAAAAACCTACTGTGTGATAGTCGTTGGTTCTAACAGTATTAAACTTCCCTGTTAAATCTGCTACATCACTATAGCTAGAACGTACATCACTTAACACTAGTCTTTTATCACCATTTAATTGATAGCTGTCAAAAGCATCATCCTGAAGCCGTGTTGTTCCTCTAGCCACATTTAAATCTAAAGAAGCAGGTGTATAAAACAAAGTGCTAGTAGCTGTTGAAGATGTGTCTACACTAGGCGAAGCTGTAGCTGATTCTGAGAATTGTTGATATGCTTTAACGTAAACGGTTATTAACTGACTTGTGTTTAAGCTAAAGATTTTGGCTGCATCATTTGAACCCAACTTATGAATCGTGTTTGCCGTGGAATTATAATCTACAACTTGTGTTGATAGTTGTGTATTAACAATATCCCTAATATCAAATACTGCTGTAACATTAGCTGTACCTGTTTCATAAGGGTTTTGCTTTTGTTTTATTTTTCCTAATAATGTTCCTGTAGAATCTGTTAGCCGAATCTCTAATATAAATTTAAAATAAAATAAATCTGCAATACTTGTTTGCTTAACAGCATAAGGAATTATGGGTGTCCAATTTGTAATAACAGGCAATTCTACTGTTCCTGATATTGGTTTTTGTTCAAATGTTATTGTGCCTATCGCCATAATTTAATCTTTAAATGTTTTTTTTAATTCTATTTCTAAGTCATCAGCAAATGCTTGTAGTATTTTATTCTCTTGTTTTTTTAATTGTTGTGTAAATGGTCTAGTAAAGAATTGTGTTCTTTCTAATCCTCTTTGGTATATTGCTCTTTGAATTAAGAACGCTAAACTTTTTCTACCTATAAATTTACCTTGTTTATCCCTTCCTGCCTTTAATGGTTTACTAACTATCCATCTATCTATAACCCCTCTTGGTGGCATTTTAGTAGAGTATTTAAAAGGGCTTCCTGCACCCCTCATTTTACCACTTCCCTTATGCCCACCTGCACCTCTTACGCCTTCATCTACAAACTGCCAATAATCTTCTGCATTACCAAATTCAAACTCTAATGTAACGCTATCTTTACCACTTGTAACTAAATAATCAAATTGATTATATAGGGTATTTCTACTTGTTGTTTTTTTCTTCTTTTTAAGAATACCACGACCTTCCTTAACTACGCTTCCACCTAGTTTCTGTAATGATTGTATAGTATTATTAAATTTCATTATGAATTAGGATCTACAGGAACAATACAAAGATTGTTAGGATTATTTACTTCCATACTAATAGTAGCTGACCAACCTGTAAGAAGATTGTCAAATCTAGCTGTAAATGGTTCTGCTGATATTGGTAATTCTAAAACTACTTCACCATCAACCCAACTCGTTGAATATAAACTTCTATGGAATTCGCTTATAACATCTTGTAAGATATTTAGGTTTTCACTTAATGTATCTACCCTTCCTAATCGTTCTTTATTAGGTGCATCACCTACTTCTTCATTAATCATATCTAATACATATATTGTAAATGAATAAGTCATAACGCCCTTGTCTATTGTTGCTGTGCCAGGTTCTGCATATAGAATAACATAATCAGTAGCACCAAGTTTATTGATGTCTACTTCATCCATAAAGCCACTATGAAAGCTATTAATCTCATAATGTTTTTCTGCTATTGTTTCTAAATATCCAAGTACATTTCTAAAACTTATCATAATTATTATTTTGCTTTGCATTATAATCTTGAGTATATGCCAAATAAGTCAATACTTCAAGTATAGGCAATCTAGTTATTTTGTCTATGTCTAATATGGTTGAAGATAAGCTGTAGAGAATGTTATACCACCCCCACTTGGATTGCATACTTACACCCTTTGTGGTGTCGTTTCCTGTGCTTTCAAATAGCTGACTGAAGTCCTCGCCAATCTTTCTCCTAAAGTCAAAAAAAAACCTAAGCTATTTAATGCTATGTCCATTGGACAATCTTTAAATAATTCTTCTTTAAATTCATCAGGGTTATAGCTTTCTATTGCATATCTTTCACCTCGTTTAAATGAAATAGGTCTATATAAAATACTCATTATAGTATGCAGGTTTTTAATGGGTTCTTTACAATATGATTCTAAATCTATGTATTCGCCTGTCGTTATATTACTAAGGTTAGGACAGAATCCATATTCTTCATTATTAAACATAAAAATCTTTCTAAATTCTTCTTTATCAGGTTCAGTATCTATCAGATTTTTAATTATTCCCATTATCTCTAATAAGTCCTTGTAAGCCATTTTCTTAACTATAAATGTAGTAGTACCACATAATAGGGCTAAACTCTTTATGGTCTTATTTTTCTCGCTTCCTTTTCCCTCTTGTATTTCTACATATTTTTGATAAGTTTCTATTGTTATGTCATTCCACTTATCGGGTATTGTTAGTTTGACCTCTTTCATTACTAATAAATATAAAAGTTAATAATTTGTTTTTAATTACAATATATAGTATTTCCCACTATGATTTACGCTTAATTTGTTTAAACATAAATATCTTGTTGCATCAATTAAGTGATCATTGATCTTAACAGGTGTATTTAATACATCACCATTTTTATCTGTCGCCCATTTATAGCTTCTAAATTCCTTAATAGCATTTAAACTATCTTTAGTTATATGCAATTTATATCTTCTCATTATATCAATCCCTAAATGTATTCCTGCACCTTTCTTGGCAGGTTTTATATTGAATCCTTGTCTATATATTTCTTCAATCGTTTTAGGTTCTGCTGAATCGCCTACTATTTCTGACTGTCTATCTATTCTAAATTCCCTTAGCTTATTAGCTAAATCAGTATTGGTTAATCTCTTTTCATAAAGCATTTCCTTAATGTATAAATTATCATCAGCTTGATATACTGCAACTAAAGCAGATGGACTATTAGTGAAGCCAAAGTCAAGACCATAACCAACCAACCTTCCTTGTACTTCATCTACTAATTCAAACTTCCTAAATATCATTGTCTGAACAGAACCGATTTCGCCTAATCCGTAAACTTGCCAATAGTCAGGGTCTAAATCTTTTAATCTTTCAATCTCATCTATTGTATCTTCATCTAAAAAAGGATTTGCTCTATATGTAGATTTAATAAAAGTACAATCTTCACGAACTACTACTTTATCATAAATCCAACTGTAAGGGTCTGAGGGGTTATAATCTAAGTATATCTTTTCTGTGGTTCTTAATATAAGCTGTTGCCAATCTTCATAGGTAAATTCATTTGCTTCGTTTAGCCATAAGCAATTACGCTTCCTACCACGAATCTTTTGTGGTTGATCCACAGAAATAAATTCTAATAGGTTTCCATTAAGCTGATAAGATAGTTCTGATTTATTGTGATTTTCTTCTGCATATAAATCTAGTTCTTTTAGAATCTGAATCATATCTCTATAAGCAGTAGCTTTTAATGCAGGTAATGTCTTACGACATATAGTGTATGTTTTACCTGTGTCTTGTAAGCATTTAATTATGAATAATTGAGCAAGGGAATAACTTTTACTAGAACGTGTACCACCTTGTAAACAGGTTATTCTAGTATCTGAATTATATGCCTTATGAAAGACATTAGTAGTTTTAATCTTTGCCTGTATCAATCACTTCAATTTTTATGTCCATTGATTTGCCACCTGTTGTTATATCTAATGAATTTTTTTCTGTATATCCTCTATCTTTTGCTTTTGATTTTAGATAGAATATAATGCTTGTTTCTTTACCATCAGATATGTTCTTTATTAATTGTCCCTCTACATAATCAATCTGTGCTTCCTTAATATCTTCTACTGCTTTAGCAAATTCTTCATCTTCTCGCATATAGCGATAGTATGTGCTTCTACTTATATTACCTGCCTTTTTACAAGCGTGGTATATTAAACCTTGCGTTTCTTTTAACGCTTCTAATAACTTCTCTTTTTTATTGTGTGCCATTTGTATTATTTTATCTGTTTTTTATACACCATTAATGGGTATTTTTAATATAGGATTAAAATCAAAACCTCTTTTGCTTTGTTTATCTTCTTTTATTATATCTTTTCCCCACTTATGTTGTAATAATTTAAATTGTCTTTTTTCTTCATTCAAGTTTCTATATGTCGCACAACCCCCAACCTGTTCTGCTTGTTTTACATTATAATGAGCATAATTAATTCTTAAGCACCCACCATATTTATGTATATGCTGTAATGTCATATCATAATCTTCTTTAAGTGATAATTCTTCATCATATCTTAACTTACTATCTTTTAAATGTGCCTGAAATGGTCCACCTATATATTGTGTAAAACCAAATGGTGTATATTCTCTATATGCACCTTTATCTGTAACACAATTAAGCCCCCAAAATTTATAGCTCATTTCATCACATAATATGGCAGAAGATTCGCAAAATTCAATTAATTCATCATTATTAAATTTATGATTTATTTGATTATTATAATACCCTATAAAAGAACAATCATCATCTAATATAATTATGCAATCACTATCCTTATACAAATTATCTAATATCCAATTCCTAATTCTGCATAAATTTCCCTGTGCTGAATCAGGGCAAACCACTATGTCGTTGCCATTCTTTTTATATTCTTCTGCTTGACTTTCGCACACTACTATTTTTACATCAGGATATATTATCTGTGTTATAGATTTTTGAGGTCTTTTATAAGATGGTGCATAAATACTAACTTTCATCTTGTATTTTTTTAATTGCATCTGAACCATTTAAAACTCTACCAATCCCCTTAGACCAAGCTTTGCCATTAGTTCTTCTTGCTGTTTCTGTTTTTAATTCAAATAATGTTTTAGCTTGAATCCAATCAATATCATTATCAAACTTTAATACAATATAATTATTTGAAAAATCTAATTCTGTTGCAAATGGGTGTTCTGTGTCTATATTTTCAGGGGCATCTAATTTATCTATATTCAATCCTAATTCAATATGCTTAAAACCCCAATCGGTAAGTTCATCAATATCAAATTCATTAGCTAATATATCCACATCAAATTCACCACCTGATTTATTTAATCTTACATTCAATTCTCTTTCTTGTTCTTTACTTAAATCTAACACTACACAATCAACATCTTTATATTTAAGTTCTTTACAAATCTTCAATCTTTGATGACCGCCAATTACAGTCATATCTTTATTTACAATTATTGGGTCTACCAAATCAAATTTCTGTATTGATTTTTTTAGGTCATTATACTGCTTTGTGCTAATCTGTCTTGGATTATATGTAGCAGGTTTTAATTTATTTATTTCTATTAATTCTATATTCATTTGTTAAATCTTTTTTCATATTCTATCCTTCCATATATTTGGTGGCATACATTTTCTAAATGTTTTATGCGACAGAACATATTAAACGAAGAATCTGATTCTGCCTTATTGTGGCACTCACGACACAAGCCCATTAAGTTCTCAATAAAATCTTTTTCTTTACTACCGCCCATTCCACGACCTTGTATGTGGTGAATATCTACTGCTCTATCTTGCTGACACATTTCGCACATAACAAAGTCTTGTTCACCATAATCAAAAAACTGCATATATACTTTAGTGTGCTTTTTCACATTTCCTTTTTTTTATATGCAAATCATCTTTGATTAATTTTATTATAAATTTACTTCCACAGAAATAGCACGAACCTTCTTCAATTAAACTCATTCTAACACAGCTACAGCAGAATCTAAACATTTGACTTTCTTTTTTCATCTTCCTTGACCTCTATATTTTTTACTTGGTTTATTGTTCTTTGAATGAACGCCCTTACGCTTTTTGCGTTTACTTATTCTATGTACAAATACTGCTCTTTTAATCATCTGTCTTACAGCTATTTACATATACCTTTGCTAACTTCGCTAGTGTTTGCTGAACACAACTACCACAACTACTTGGCTGTTTGTTAGAGTTAAACACCTTGTTGTACAACTTTACCATAATAGCTTGATCCTCTCGTGATATTGTTCCCTTTTTTAATCTAGGTAATACTGATTCATATATAGATAATTCATCATCTGTGAATGGTCTGCTATATGGAAACATTTGATTTAATTTCTTCTTGCGTTCTTCACACCCACAGTCATCACCTAACACTTTTTTTGCAACCTTGTCTATTCCTGTTGCTTTTAATACTTTCTCTACGCTGTCGCCTAAACCTTTGCTTTTTACCATATTGCTAAAACTAATAAAATTATTATTATTACAACAATACCACCTATTGTTACATTTACTATAAAATCTTCTTTACTATTAAACATATTATTTTTCATTTATTAGATAATTTTTTACGTTAGTTATTGCCTTATGTAATGTGTTTCTGTTTATCTTGGTTTCCTTCTGCATTTCATTTAAACTAAAGCCTTCACGATAATAAATACGAAAAACCTCTGCATCAAACCAATATAAATCTTTTAGCTTTTCTTCTACCCACCCCAACCGTTCTTCAACAAGCTGTTTGCTTTCTATATCCGTGTCTACATTATCAGGTGATATTGCTTCCACTATTCCTGAAACGTGATATTCATAATACTTTCTATACTTATAATAATATCTACTTGTCTTAGAATGAAACTGATTTATCATTATCCTAGCAACATAGAATGTCATTTGCTTCTTTCTAACAATATCTTCTATTCTTTCTTTATCACATTTATATAATTCTTCAATTACAAAACTTAATAAATCTTCATTCCCTTTGCCACCTGTGATATTATAAGCCATAGATTTTAGCTTATTATAATTGTTCACAAGATAGGTGTCTAACATATTTTTATTACTGAGGGTATATGTAACTGCTTCATTAAATTATATTCCACGCTTGATAATCTGCTAATATCTATTTCGGCTATGTTATCAAATCTTTTGTGCAACCTCTTATAAATATAACTTAATATGTTTTCGTTTTTTTTCAAATCTCGTAAAATGAAGCATAAGTCTGCACCTGAATCAAATAAAATTGTAAACAGGTAGTTGTTAGTATCTACATAATCCCAATGAAATCTCTCTGTTCTGCTATTAAAAAATGTTCTTTTAACTTTCACTAATTTGTCCTTTAAGGTATCTATCTATAACAGTTAATACTTCATCTATGCCATTACATATTTCAGCA
>VTLG01000231.1_pt1 | contig 16552 bp, 24 predicted proteins | sample 4694571 | NCBI WGS metagenome assembly VTLG01 (sample SAMN12604809, study PRJNA352737) | marine metagenome | biome: ENVO:00000447; feature: ENVO:00000209|ENVO:00000569|ENVO:01000036; material: ENVO:00002151; isolation source: viral sequences binned using virsorter ...
ATAAACCGATTGACAGATCCGAAAGTGATAAGTTCATCAAAGAATGTGAAGCCTTTATTAATAAACCAGCTAACAAAAACAAGCTGGGGATATTAAAGAAAAACATTTCCAAACGATATGAAGCTAAAACTATTAGTGAAGATCAAAGAGATGGATTACTGACACTTATTTTAGAGAAGGAGGATTCATGAATGAACTGATCACATCAGATCAATTGGCTGAAGAGCTTGGTGTAAAACCTCAAACTGTGCGACTTTGGCGAACCAAAACTCGCAAGGGTCACCCCAGTGGCCCAAAATGGATTGTCATTCTTAATAACACTATTCGGTATAACCGAGAAGATATTGAGGTTTGGCAGAACAAAACTAACAACCCTAACTAACTAATTCAAATGGAATCAGCATTTACAGCACGTTTCAAATTTATTGCAAACAGAAAGAAAAAAAGCGGAAACGATTGTGACCGTTATTTATTGATTGACTACACTCCAGAAGAAGCAAGAAAGGCAGCCAAATGGCTTGTTGCTCAAGCTGATGCCTGCGATACTCCAGGAGGATCTACCATCAGGAAATATAGCTCCAGAACAGACTATGAAGAAATCCCTGGGTTTACTATCTTTGGCAGCCAGTGGTCTATTGATCCACATTCTGAGGAGGAATGGGTTGATGGCCGTGGCACGATAGCACCGAGAGCTTAATTTATATGGGGCATTGTTCTGGAAGAGTTCATGTAAGACCCCTTTTTATTTATGGAGCAAACCAAAATTAATAATTAAGAGGAATGAGAAAAACACTTGCAGACCTTAGAGGCAAACTTGTTGCATGGAAAGGCTGGGAAACTAGTCAAAGGCATAACAGGACATGGATTTGTATTTCTAAAGCTTATGTCATTCCTTGGGATAGAAATATGGCAATTCAAAAAATTGTTGAAAAAAAAGGTGGTTTTAATTTACATCATTTTTGGCTTACAGGTGATAAACAAACCAATGTTCCACAACCAATTCATCTGTATGACAAAGTAGGAGGTGTCGGTATTGTTCGTAGTTATATGAGAAACAATGGATCTATCGACTACACGATAAAAATGCCTTCTGATCTTTGGAATGTAGAAAGTTTTATTGATTTATATAATGAAGAATATAAAAAAACAACAGAAAAACAAAAAATTCAAAGATTAGAAGAAGGACTTAGACATATTAAGGAACATGAAAAAAATGATGAACATATTTTGTATGGTTTAACAAGATCAATAAGTAGTTTAAAAAAAGAATTAGAAGAAGAAAAAAGATTTATTGAAAATTCACTTAAAGCTACAAATAGGGCTTTAAAAACAGTAAAAATGAATGGCAAATGTAAAAAATTAGATTTAATAAAATTTCCAAGTAAAAAAATCCGTAATCAGAAAGTTTTTTAATAAATGAAAAATAAAGACCTGATCAAAAATTATTATGACCAGCTTGCAGAATTACAGAAACAATACTGGTTTGAAGGTATGGAAACCAAGGAATATTGTGTAAGATATGATGCTATAAATAAAAGGATAGCGGAACTGGAAAATGAGTGATTCAAAAAAACTTAGGAAGTTGAAAGATATAAGACGTAAAAATTTAGAAAAGAATTTATTAGATGTTCAGCTAAAAGGTCAGGATCATTATGTGTTCATCAATGATAGAAACAAAGCCCAGGTCGTAAGTAAAGATGGGGCATGGGTTACTGAACATATTAAGACATCAATCCTGAAGTTTAATTTTGAAATTGATAAGATTGAAAAAATGTTGGTAAAAGATTTTACAAAAGAAGAGCTTAAGGAATACGAAAAAACTTCTTCAAAGGATGTCTAGGTTTAGGTTTCTCTTTTCTCATTTCTGTTACAACACGATTTGCTTCTAGTTCTACAAGCCTGTTTAATAATGAGGCCATAAAAATATCCTGATCAAATTTTTTTCTGACGAGATGAGTACAATATCTTTTTATATCAACCAAATCATCAGCTTTCATTATCTCCCTACATTGCATTTCAATTTCCAGTTCCAATTCAGGAGGTGCTGGTTCTATGTTTATATTCAGAAATTTGGTTATTTTCATTTTACTGGAAATAATTTTTCTTCAATCATCTTGACGATGGCATCATCAATATCGTTATCACTTTTGGCACTTAAGTCTCGTAAGATAGAAAGCACCCCTTTGCGTAGCGATTCACTCTTGCCGAACCTGATAAATAGATTGATTAGAAACTTTGACATTGGTTTTTTTGTGTTACTTTCCAAACATACCAATAATTGCTACATTTGGCACATAGCTGTTTGTTAAGCAGTGGTCAATGCTTAGAGATACCTACAAGCAGCTTTTTTATTATGGCTGAAGAGAAAGAAGAGAAAGAAGGTATTGAGTGGGGTGATCTGTTTGGTCACGCTATCCGATTTCTGATTTTGACCTGGAGTTTATCAATGATGACTTTGGGGTATATGGGCAAGGTAAGAATTGATGGAGCGTTTACAGCTGGACTCGTCAGTGGAGTGCTAGGTAGCTATGGAATAAGCGTAGGAAATAAGAAAAGTGGCACAGGTAACAACAATGGCCCTAAAATAATAGATAATAGTAAAAACAAAGTAGGAATCAAATGAAAAAACTGTTTGCTTTACTTCTATTCTTACCATCTGCTGCATTTGCCGATATAAAACAGGAATTTGTAACCTCTGCACAAATCACAGTTGATATGCCTTATGTTGTTACGAATAAGGTAGGAACTACATATAGTCTTAGCGGAAATAATATAACCCCATCTGTAACTGTAGGAGACAGCACAACATCAGGAAAGATTGGTGGGATAAATGTTGGCTCGTTAACTTCGGGCGTTCCAGCGATGATACAAACTGATACCTCAGTAACCACTAGCGGTTCAGCCTTCTCAAAAACAGAATCGGTAATTATGGGCGATGCCACACCATCTGCTGTAACTCCTAGTTCGGGCATTGCATCATTACCAGTATTAGGTGGTCAGACTACTATTGGATCAGGCGGTACTGCTGGATCTCTCGCTTTAACGTCATTGAGTTCTGGAATCCATACCTGTACCGCAGGTGGGTCGGGTACATCTTGCATAGGATCTACTAAAGTTACTATAACGATTGACTAGACTTTGGCTGTTAGTTTTATTAGTATTACCAGTAAGAACCCTTGCTGTGCCTATTGTGCCACAATTTCGTACAGGTTCGAGCCAAACTTCAAGCACTTCAGAATCAATAATTAATGAAACGATCACGAGCCATCAATATCGGACAGGATACTCCTACTCAGCATCAGGACATAATATCAAATCTGAAACGGGATATATCAACCCTACTCCTACGACTACGAATGAACAAACAGTTGGGGGAGTAAATTTTAGTTGGACTTCACCAAACTTAGAAGCTATACCTCGTTGGGGAATCGCAAACGATGGGGCAGCCTTTTCGCTCCAAGAAACTTTAATAACACCAGGCTTAGATACAAGCACAACCATAACTCGTCAAATAAATACAAGCACAACCGTAGAAACTACAACTACATTTGGGCAGTAGCTTTACTTCTCTGTCCTACAAAAGTATTTGCCAATACCACTGTTGCCTCCCCATCTAGTAATGCCCAAGGGGTAGTGAATAACAATGCCACTATGATTACGCCATCAGCTATGCCATCTTACAGAATGAGCCAAGGTATAGTTTGTGCTTCACCTAGTCTTACAATTACACCTTACTTAACAGATAGTTGGTCTTTCGCATTACCTAAAGAAACCATAACCAGAACACCAATATACGATGAAGATACTGGAGAAATAAAATATTACTCAGAAATACCAAGATTTGAGAAAGATAACTTTAACTTAAATTATGGAATATCTGCTCAGTTCAATATTCCGTTAGGTAAGTCTCCAGCACTTTGCCATGAAGCAACAGCAGTAAACATTGAAGCTCAAAGACTATTGATAAAGAAAACAAAAATGGAGATTAGTTTATATCGTTTGGAAATGTGTGCAAAACAAGCGAAACTTGGAGTAAGTTTTAAACCCAATACACCTAGTGCAACTACCTGTGAAGATATTGTTTATAACATTCCCCCAAATCAAGTTATCCCACATACTCACAAATTAGATTAGCAACTGACGCTCCAACAGAGCAGTGACCGATTTAACGATTTGATAATGGGTCTGGTTGCTTATGTATTATTCTACATCTTTTTTCTTCTTTGTCAGCTTCTTTATTAGATTTTTTACTAAGGGTTTGACAATATTAAGCAGTAATGGAGTAGAGGCAGCAACAGCAGCAATAGCAGCAGTGCTAATAAGCTGTGGAGGATTTGGTATGTACTTTTCGATGAATTTAACGTCTTCATACAAAGTTATACATTCAGTCTTATCTTCGCTTCTTTTATGCCCTATAACACGCTCCAGTTTAAGTTCTGAAGCATATTGGCCTATTCTTTGATCTTTAGGCCCAGGGCAGGGAGGAAAATCTGGTGGGGGTGGTTCAGGTAAATCAGGAATTTTTGACTGCTCTGTTTCTGGTAAGGGCGGTGCTTCATTATCGACAAGCGGTTCTTCTGTAATGACCATATTCTCAGGTGTATAGTCAAGAGGTACAAAACTAGGGAACGGAAAATCACACGTTGTAAATACACCATTTGGATCTTCCAATAATAAATTACGATTACCAGTATTTTTTATATCACGATGTTGATAGGTACAACCAGGTACATCTATATCTGGTGGCTTTGTAATACTTAAATAATGAGGAGCATATATTTCTGTAACGTCTGGAATGTATATCTCAGGAACACTTATATCAGGTATATCAATCGAAGGCATCTCTTTTCTTTAATACTTCTACCTCTGAAAAGCATTTAGGACAGGATAGGTTAGTCATTACAGAAAACTCAGGATAACCATTCATATCTTCTTCAATATCAATGTCACCACCTATGATTAACTCTGTATCGCACCAATAACAGTTCATTTGATAATCGGCATTGATGGACCTGTCATTTTAGGTAAACCATTATCTAATAATTTAGGCATCATACCTTGTACATTACCAAGAATTTCATTCATTACTCTTGATTTGAATTGCTCTGAAGTTACATACTTGTAACCAAAGTACGCTCCACCGCTCATGGAGGCTACCATTACAAATGAGATGATACTCAAAACATTAGCGATTTTTTGAAACATGAAAGAAGCCCTTTCTAAAGCATTAGTACCTGTAACTATTATAACTTTCTGCGGAATCTGTGCATTAGCACCACTTTATGTAGGTCTTTCTGTACTATCTACCAAGGTACACCAGAAGTCTTAGTAGGTGTTTTTGATTCTGTTATCTGTGCAGCAATTCGTGTTTCAATAGATGTCACTTCATCAGAACCTATTGCAGCTTTTGCCCATGCAATCGCATTATCTTTTGTAATATCTGCATAAGCAGTAAACGAGCCAGAGTCAGCAGCAGCAAGCCCTACAGAACCATAAGAAGACCCAGTATGAACTACAGCAGAATCGCCACTTCCTACAGTTTCAGAGTCGCTTGCTGTCCAATGAACGGTAGTGACAACATCAGATAAAGAGCCTACAGTTTTTGTTGCATCTAAACTAGCAACATCCCAAGTAACAGCCATGATAATAAATGTTTAGTTTTATTTTACTTTGATTCTACAGGTTGGACAACATCACTAAGTTTTTCTAACTGTTTTAATGCACCTTGATCTTCCATAATTGGTTGCATTAACTTTTGTGCTTCTGCTTGCTTTTCCTGTATTTCTCTTTGTAATACTTGTAATTTTGCAATATTTAAATCAAGACGAGTTTTTGTTTCGTCATAAAGTTCTTGAGGTGTTGCCATAAATTTAATTTAAGTAATTTAATACTACTAGGCAGCTTCTAATGCTGCAACTTTAGTTTCTAATGTTTCTATTTTAGCTATTGCTTCTTGTAATGCTGAAGTTAATAATGGAGTTAATTTACCAATATCAATCTGTTGTGGTTCAATATTACCATCTTTATCTAGAGCATCTTTTTCTCCTGTAATTGCACTTGGAACGATAGTTTGTACTTCGTGGGCTAAGAAACCATCAGTTTCTACACTTGGCGAATCTTTCCATTTAAAATGAACAGGATTTAACTGTTTTAGTTTTGTAATGCTATCAGTTAATGTAACAATATCTTGTTTTAATCTGTAATCAGAAGTTGTATTATATTGAACGGCTGCTGTACTTGTAAATTGAATACTCCCTGCTGATGCGTTAGTTGTTGCATGAACAAAGTTTATAGCAATGACATCATAAACATCTCTTCGGCCCGAAATTGTAATGCCTCTTTGAGTTGAACCATCTACATTAGGATTTACAAATAATCTAGCATTAGCAGTGGTTGATGCTCCCATACCTATCGTGCCACCTGAACGTATACGCATACGTTCTGTAGAAGCGGTACCAAAAATCATTGCATCTTCGGAGTGTACATATTGAACAAACCCTGCATACTCAGCAGCACCAGATGTTGCATCACTAAAAAATAAACTTCCATTATTTGACGTACCCGTCCTAATAGTTATTCCAGTATTACCTGATGTTGCGACTGTTAAATCATCTGCTCCGCCATCACCTTCAGTAGTAGTTCCAATAAGCAACCTTCCAGACGAATCTATACGCATACGTTCTGTTGGTGCTGCTGCTCCGTCAGATGTGGTGAGAAATACTAAACGACCTGGCATATCATTACTTCCAGGTGTTGCGTCTACATTAGCTTTTATTTCTGCAGCATAGTTATCAAAGTCATTACCATCAGAACCATAAAATCTAATTTTACCTAGTTCATCACCATTTTGAACTATTGTTTGAGTTCCAATAGTGCCACTTCTTGATTTTGCAAATAGAAGTGATGGGCCAGAAACACTATTAACATATCTTTGTTGAGTAAATCCAGAGTTACTAAAATTAGAACCTATTACCTGTAAACTGCAATCAGCATTATCAAGAGTTTTTGATGAAGTAGTTCCTATAAGCAACCTTCCAGACGAATCTATACGCATACGTTCTGTTGCATTAGTGCCAAAAACCATATCCCCATCTTCTCTATGAAATAGAAAAGCGTTTACACCAGTTTGAACAAGATCAAAACCATCTGTACCTGTTACACCATTTGTTGAATCTTTTAAACTTATTCTTGCAGATGTGGCATCAGCAATAACAATTCCGTTTCCGTCTGCCAAAGCACCTGTAGTTGTGCCTATAAGCAACGTTCCAGACGAATTTAAACGAAATGCCTCTGAAGCATTAACTCTAAATTGCATAGCATTTGTGCCATGATCGTAATTAATAAAACCTACGTCAGCGTCAGCACTATCACCAAAAGCTATTTGTGAATTATCACCAGAATTATTACCAGTATTAACAGTTAAAGTTGTATTACCACCGCCTGATAGTTCGAGCAATGTGTTAGGACTTGCCGTACCTATGCCTACCCGATTGTTACCAGCATCCACATAAAATAAATTTGCATTTGTATCACCTTCAATTCTAAAATCTACATCTGCACCATCTTCATTAAATATTGTTGTTGCTCCCAGTTCCATTCTTTCAACACCAGCAGTTGCCACGTTAAAAGTATCAGCAGCAGAACTAAAAATACCTGTGTTCAGATCATCTCTAAAGGCTAGTGCTGGTGTACTTGCAGAGCCATCTTCAAGAGTTAACGTTCCGTCAAGTTGTAAAAGTTCTACCCAATCATTGTTGCTGGAGTTTCTGATTTTAAGAACACCATTTGTAGTATCTGCCCACCACATATAAGCTGCTGTGGTGCTAGGAGCAGAAGAACTACTGTTATTTGTAAGTATTGCCTGTAATACGAGGTTTATATCAGCCCTGACATTAGCTCCTGTGGAGTTATCTATTACATAATCGTGAGTAGCCATTACCTAATCCAATTTTTTATCTAAGTATATCCTAATCTAAAACTAACTACCACGCCCAAAACCTACGGCAGTATAACTAAATGTTTTATTCTGAACGGCATTTCCAGCATTAAGAAACTTAATATTGAAACCAGTCCCTGAAATACTTGTAATTTCAAACCTGTCCGTGCCACCAAGGTCGTTTGCTGTAATACCAATACTTGGTAACTGTGTGCCTGCCCCGACACTTGTTCCAGATTGCCCTGTAAAGAATGTCTGATCAAAGGTAATATCAAGTCCAGATGATGATGTACCCGAAGAAATATTTGATCTCTGCTCTGTTCTTCTATCCAGTTCGGCTGTATAACCAAGCTGATCTATTTCTATTGATTGTGCAGGGTCATCAGAATCCATTTCACATCTGAATTTAAAGCCACGGCCTACATAAGTACCGTTTACAAAAGGATTAAATCTTGAAAAGTTTGCCCCATAGGTGCATGAAGTTCCACTTGATATGGTCGTACTTGTAGCAGAGGTAACAGTAAAAGTGTTTGCACTTGGAACTGTTATTATTTCATAATTGCCATCTGTTGCGCTGCCAGCTGTAAAATCTATCACGACAAAATCACCAACAGAATATCCATGCGAGGTCTTTGTAATTGTTATAGTTGTACCACTTTGTTCGTAGGTGGCTGAAACTGATAAGTCAGGGTCTAAATCTGTGGTGGCTACAAGCAAAGAAGCACCGACATTGAATGCAGTGGCAGCATCGAAATCTGTCCAGGTATCAATATTACCTGTTCTCCTGTCAATCAGGTCATTAGGATAAAAACCCTGTGTTACAAAATGTCTGCGTAATCTTAAGGGTTGTTTTCCACCTAAATCCAAAGTATTTGCAAACTCGTAAGAACCACCAGTAATATCAACAGCACCGATGAAATCAAAATCAGCAATACTGTCAAAATCTGCTTCATCATCTAATGTCACAAGTGAACCAAGGACAAGTCCGTTAACATCATCTGAAAAGAAACAATCTACTTTTGCACCAGCAAAAGGTGGCGAATCTGTATCTTCTCTATCTGTAAAAACTGTTAATTTTGGTAAAGGGTCAGGACTCGTAACTAGAACTGATGTTTCACCAGAACTTAGCCTGCCACCATCATCTCTGAATTTTAGGATATATTCGCCTTCAACAATATTCGGCACAATCGTTTCATTGATAGATCCAGGCAAAGCTGGAATCACATCAACGGCATTGGTAAAAGTACCAGTGCCATCAGTGAGGTTTGACGATCTGACCACCACGTTGCCTCCATGCACCACATCAACATCTGTAGATTTATCAAAACGTAATCTCACAAATTGATCTGATATTGGTTCTATCCGTAAGTTCTGAACATCTGCTGGCCTTGCGGTTTTACCAACTGTTGTAAATGATGTTGTTGTAGGTGTGATGCTTGGTTTTCCTAATGCGTTATAACTGAACACTCTGATTTCATAAGTACCATTTTTTGTTTCAAAAATTGTAAAGTCTGGCCTTGTAATTCTTTCTGATATGAAGTTTTCATTCTGAAATCTATATTGCACCATATATTCAGTTACGCCAGCTATAGGCTGCCATTGGATAAACAGTTTTGATACGGCACGGTTATTGAGTACAACAATCTGCTCTGACCCCTGCAAGTTACTTGGAGAGGGTTTCAGTTCTGTAAGAGTTGTAATTGTTCTTGTGGCAAGTGCAGTACCATCTTCCACATTTTCATATTTAGATGAATTATGAGCAACGGCAGTGATCTGATATGCAAGCTGATCAACTTCTGTAACACCAATTACTCTGAAGGTTTGCAGTTGAACTGTTGTATTTTCTATTACCCAGACGCTGTTTGATGGTGGTGTTGAAGAAAAGGCAGAAGATACCGTTATTGTTGTACCTGATATTGTGTCTATAGTTTTTGTTTCAAGAGTGCCATCTGCAAGTATTACTGATAATGTTGCAGAACCTGTTGTTGCCAAATCTGTATTATTTTGATCATCCACTACTATCTGTGTTGTAGATACTCCTGTTTTTATACGACCACCTCTTCTAACCCCTGCCCTCAATGGATCAGCAACATTTATCACAGCCCCAGGTCTTACCAAAGTACCTGATTCAAGAGTGGTGGTGAAGTTTACGATCTCAGCCTCATTGGATTGTGTGTAAAGAAACCATTTTCCAAGACGAGATGCCATTCCTCTTGATGTTGTAGCAAAACCTCTTAAATTTTTTGTAACAACCCCATATTTTGTTTGTAATGCTGTATCTTCAACAGTTTCATATTCAATCTGTTGAGTTTCATTATCAAAATATGCAACATTTACAACAGTTATTTTTGAATTTTTTGATGAATTACTATACGTAAACCCCTGTTCTGTAACATTTGACAGGTTAAATAGATAACTTGCGTCTGTGGGCCGATCCTGGGTAATAGAAATTGTGCCAGCCGAATAAAAAGGCATGACACGCATCACAGAACATAAATCATTGATGAGGTTGTATGCCTGTTTTTGGTTTTGTATCACTACGTTGCAACTAAATCTTGGTTCTGTACTACCAGTACCTGATCCATCATCAACCTGTTCTGCGGAGTAAACAGAAGCTGAGTAAAAACTGAATACATCCAATTGTGTTGTATCTATCTGATCACCAAAACCTTTTGATGTTGTTAATAAATCGTAAAGAATCCAAGCTGGGTCATTTGTCCATTCTTTATCTGTTTTGAACGTACCATTAAAAGTTCCTGAGTATGAGATTGAACCATCAGATTGAACCGTACCATTATGTGGAATTTTTATTTTTGTTCCACGGACTTTGTACATCCGTTTTGGGATGGATGGAAACGTCTGAGCATCGAATCTTATTGCAACATGAGCCGAATTTGCATATGCTCTCTGTTCGTTAATTATCTCTGTAAAAGATGACCATATTGAGGAGTTTTGTAGAGTTGTCTCTGTGCTGTCATCAGTATTTCTGTTCACTCTGATCGTTACAGGAAAAGAAGTACCAGATGCAAAGTTAATTTTGTAATCTCTGAAATATGTGCTTGCAGTTCTTCCTTTTACAGTATCTGTTATGACAGTTGTTGTAGTTCCATCGTTTTCAATAGTTTCAATATTTATGGCAACTTCCGCACCATTTATATCACCATCATCTTCAAACTTTTGTAGGGATGGAAAACCAAGAGTTACCCTGACGGCATTAACAGAAGTATTTGTAATGGATCTTGATACAGGACTTGCTTTTGTAACAGCAACACCGACAGCGTTTTCTGTTTCTATTTCAGAAATACCTTGTATTGCAGTTTGACTAGAGGTTCCAAATCTTGGTTCAAAGGAAACATTCTGAAAATTAAATTCATTATCTGCTGGACTTGTATTACTTGCGGTTGATCGTAAAACCTGAGTGCCGTTCAGAAATACATCTTTCAAAGCTGCATTGTTGTATGCAGTTGTTCCCTGTGTAAGACCAGCAGCACTTGGAAAACCCTCGATCTCACCTTCTCCAAGCAATTCAACTAATGTCTGAAATTGTTTTGAGGCAAGGACATCATCTGTAACAGCTGGATCAGTGAGCCTTGTATTCTCATCAAAAGCTGGGATTGTCATTATGTAGTTCCCTCCACCTGTACGGTATCAACGCCAGAACTGATCACCACTGAACCAGTAAACACTTCTCCATATATAATGGCTACGCTAACACCACTGACACTAACGTTCTGAATGCCCGAAAATGAGTAAGAGTTTGCCATTTGTGGATCTAATGCACCATCTGATTCTGAAGCACCAACATTACCTGGAGATTCAAAAGGTGCAGGGGTTGGGGCTAATAAAGAAGTAATCCCACCTATTGCCAGATCCGTGACAACAGCCGTAGCGATACTGCCAACCACTGGAACAGCAGCAACTGTTGAGGCAACAGTGGCAACCGCACCACCAACCGCGGCAGCAGTTGTGATAGCAGCACCAGCAACTGTAGTAACAGCCCCAACCGCAGCAGATGCAACGGCAGCACCAGTACTAAATATAGATCCTACGATAGGTACGACAGGGCCAGATCCTGATGCAATGGGTATGATCTGAATATCACCTTTTCCACTCATGGATAAAAAATCAAGAGAGACATCCATATTGTTTATCTTCACCTTGTAATATTGCTGACTCATATGTGCCTCTATTTCTGGAAAATTACACATCAAAAAACGAATCGCCTCTGCTGGACTTGATACGGCAGCCTCAAAATATGATGAACCAAGAAATTTTCTTAATCTTCCATAAACTTTTATTGTTTTAAGCTGCATACCTGTAAACCCCTCTAAGTGCTTGCTGATAACCTAAATCAAAAGGCTCTCGGCAACTTAATCTTCTTATATTATGATTTAAAATCATATTATCACCAATATAAACAGCAACATGATCTAAGTTACCTGAAGTTGATTGGAATAACAAAACATCACCAACTTGTATATCATCATCTGTCGGTTGTTTTTTAAATCCTGTAATCGGCAAGCCTTTCTCAAATAATGGATTTTCTATGAAATCTTTTATTTTTTTTGGTCTATCCCATATTTTAAGATCAATATTTTTTGTTTCTTTGTACCAATCATGAATTATTGACCAGCAATCATGTACACCCCAGATAAAACTTCTACCGATAAGTGACGGTGCTTTCCAGCCACTAGGTTTAAAAGAACACCATTCCTTCATCCTGACGCTGTAGATATGAGAAGGTAAATCTAAATATTCACAACTTGCTTTATCATTATCAGAAGGCTGTGGTGAATCATAAGGATGTGAATGAACAATCCCGACTATTTCTCCTGTATCTTCACATTCTGCCCAATCGTCAGGGTCGATAATAAAATATTCAAACCCAGATTCTGCAATATTTTTACAAGGCCAATATGTTTCTTTTCCTTTTATAAGTGCAAGCAATCCACAGGATTCTTTTGGCATACATTCTTCAGCGTGTTTTGCAGCATCAGTTTTCCAAGTCATGCGTTTACAAAAGTACCTACACCTGGAAAATCTTTTCTTGTAACCTGACGTTTTGGTGCACGAACTCCCTGTAGATCAAGTGCTGATACGAGTTCAAACTGTACAATATCTCTATTTTCTACAATTTTTCTATTTATGAAATAAATTTCCTGTGGCAGTTCAGCCGTGTTATCTGGTGTGCCAAAAGGATTTTGATTTGATGGGAAGTTGGCAGCATCTAAGAACTGGCTGAGAGTGCGTATGCGTACAAATTTTGCACCCTGTAGATCATTGAATGGTGTTGTTGCATTTACTGTTGCCATCAATGCTGTGATTGTTCCCAATATGTTTGAAACTGTTATTGTTGGTCTTGGAAGCGAACCACGGCCAGAATATTCAAACCCTTCAGCTTGGATGGGAAATTTATCATAAGTATTACCCTGCCATATTATTGAAGCATTACTGTTCATACCAACCCCCGAATGAAACCTTGTCACATCGGTTGATCCATGTAATGCAGATACCAAAGTCAATGTATATAACTCAATAACAGATTTGTTTGTTAATGCCTGTAGCTCTGCTGTAGGTAATCCCATTTATGGTTCAAATACCTCCCTGAAAGTGCAGTTTAATATTGCTCTGTTGTTGTATGGTATGGTTTTTGTCCATGATTGGCAGACAAATTTTCCAGCACCTGATAATGTGACCGATACATTACCACTGTTTGTCGCAGAGGAAGCTGCCGTTACCGTGAATGTATTGTCATCAGCAGTTGTTGCGATTGCAAAGTCACCATCGGTTGCAGATCCAGTAGTGTAGTCAATGGTCACGACATCACCGATAGCAAGGCCATGATTTGTAATGGTAATGGTGACAGTAGTTCCACTTTGGGAATATGTACCTGTTTTTGTAAAGCCTTCTCCAGGAGGTGTAAAGGTAAAACTTGCCTGATCATTTACACGGCTACGCAAAAAGCCTTCTATGACATCAGATTGCGTTTCTGAAACATTGAAAGTAAGGTCATATATTTTTGGATCTTGGGTCAGTGGAAGGCCAAATAATGCTCTGAACTCATAACCATCACCAAGTCTTGTTGACCTGATTCTTGGTGCGCTTGTTTTTCTCATCCCATAAGTGGGTTGAATAGAAGGAAAAGTTGCCATTTATCTAGTTAAAAGTCCTCCAGGTCTTTTTTCTTTTATAAGTTGTGCCTGTACAGCAGCACCTATTGCTGCCCCTAAAGCCTGTGCATCTGTACTGTTGCCAGCCACAGAAGAACCCGAAGCATCTACGTTTACTGTAACCATATTTGTTGTATTATCACCTCCACCGATATCTGTACTTGGTAGTATTGTTCCCGATGTTCGAGGAACAAAAAGTTCTGGTTGACGCTCTCCAACGATATATGGTTTACCAGCTTTTACAGGGCCACCATTTGCTCTAAATAATCCACCTAAAATACCACCCAGGAAACCACCAAGACCTTTTCTTTTACCACCAGAGGCAGAAGCTCCAAAGTTCTCACCAAAACCACCAAGCACCTTGTCAATCTGTGCATCAATAATTTTATCTCTGATTCTGTTCAATACATTAGTCATCGCCTGTCCAAATGATTGTGCGCCTGTAATCGCATCTCTTAAATTACCCTTGATACTTGTTTCAATCTCTTCACCTACTGCTGTCATTTTTTCTTTCAGCTTTGCTGCTGCCTCTTGATTTTTCTTTTGAAGCTCTTCTTGTTCCTGTAATTTTTTATTCTGTTTATCTATCTCATTTGTTTTATCTATTTCTGTAAGTAATCTTTTTTGAACTTGATCATAGTTTTTATTTAATTCTGCAAGTTGTCTTTTTAATGATGCCTCTGCTCTTTTATTATTGTTTTCCTGTGCTGTACCTAGTCTCTGTAAAAGTTTCTGCCTTGTAATAAATAATCTATTTAGTTCACTTTTTAATGCTGCCTTATCTCCTTCCTTTAATGCCTCTGTAAATTTTTTCTGTTCAGAAGTAACTTTTATTAATGCAGTTACAACACCACCGATTGCTGTTGCTATTGCAACAAATGGTATTGCGTTAAGAGCTATCGTAAGAACACCCCCTGCTGCTGCAACTTTGATCAACCCTGCTGTTAAAACTGGCAGAAGTACAGCAACACCTTTTGCTGCAAATGCTATCGCTGCAAATATCGCAGCAGTTTTTCCAATCGGTGAATTAACAAATTCAACTGATGCTTTTGTCAGTTCCGTTAATGCTCTGACCACAGGCAAAATGGCTGGAGTAAGTTGTTCTCCTACTGCCCTTGATAAGTTTTCAGCTTCATTACTTAGATTTTTAAATACCTGTGTCGGGTCATTGTCCAAGATCGCCTTTAAATCCTCGCCACCCTGTTTGCCTAGTTGTCTTAATGCCCTGATCACCACATCACTTGTTAACTTTCCCTGGGCAGCAAGTTCTTTCAGTTTACCTACATCTACATCCAACTCATCTGCCAATGGTTTTAGAATTAATGGAATCTGCTCTGATACGCTTCTAAATTCATCTCCAGCCAATCTACCAGAGCCAAGAGCCTGTGCTAATTGTCTGAACGCATTGGAGGCTTCCTGTGCATTTGCACCACCTAATTTTGCAGCAGTGTTAAAACCGATGAAAGTCGTTCTTATATCTTCTAAACTGACCCCTAATGGTTTTAATCTTGCTGTAATATTTGTAACACCCTCAAGAGCCTCTGTTGCACTAAGACCAAATAATTTTTGACCGTCAGTTGCAATCTTCTGGGCAGCAGAAAAATCTCCTGTTGCTTTTGTAAGTAGTCCTAAACGTAAATTTAATTTATCAAAATTGATTGATGTTTTTACTGCCTGTCTTGCCAATAATCCAAGACCAACACCACCAATCGCTGCTTTTAAACCACCAAATGATCTTTCAAGTGCATTTGTTCTATTTTGTACACCCTGCAAGGCTCTTGTTGCACCAGTGGCATCAACTCTTAGGGTAACAACTGACTCTGCCACAAATAAAAAAAGCCTTTATTATATATTACCTTGAATTGCGTTTTTGTCGTTGCAAAGCTCTCTTTTCTTCTTCACGTTTGTTTTCATAATATGCAGCCCAATATATTAACTCCTCTTCTGATAAGGAAGTTCTCAGTTCATTTATTGTTTTACCTAGTTCTGTTGCGAGAAAAAATTCAAAGTTTAACCAACTGTCTCGCCTGATTCGTTTTTTGCTGTATCAATATCAAGCTGAATATCAAACAAAAACAATTCAAGATCATTTAATACCTTTTCAGGAAGTGATCTTTGTAATATCGGAGCGTCTGACATATCAAAAGCTGGAGTGCCATCTTCTTTCTGTGCCATCTTGCAAAGTAACTGAGTTGAAACTGTCAGTGCTTCATCAGTGCCTGCTAACTGCTGCGCCTTTTGTCTGTCGAATCTTGTTATGGGTGGAAAATATATTGTGGTCAAAAGTTTACCAGATGCGTCTTTCAGTTCATATTTACGTCTTACGGTCATCTCATCTTTATATGCACCGATGAGGAGGTCTGCTGTTCTTTGATTTGCCATAAGTTGGGGTTGATTAATTAGTTAGTTAGATTGCTGAAGTGATAGTTCCAGTTGGCTTGAATGT
>VTLG01015102.1_pt1 | contig 16552 bp, 14 predicted proteins | sample 4694571 | NCBI WGS metagenome assembly VTLG01 (sample SAMN12604809, study PRJNA352737) | marine metagenome | biome: ENVO:00000447; feature: ENVO:00000209|ENVO:00000569|ENVO:01000036; material: ENVO:00002151; isolation source: viral sequences binned using virsorter ...
TACAACTCGTGACGAAGCATATAATTGGTTACTGCGACATGGTTATCCTGTAGACTTAGCAAATGAAGAACTTGACGCTTGGGAAGCTGGAAAAGCACCCGCCTCTGATGAGCCCGAAATTATTGTAGAGCCTGTTATTTTTGAAGACGAAGAAGAGCTTTATGATGAAGATGGTGAAGAATATGATGAGGAAGAGTACGAATTTGAAGAGGATGAAGAAGAGGCCGATTATGATGAAGATGACGGACTCCCTTCTGACGTAGAACAATAAGAAAAGGAACTCCTATGGTAGATAGACGTCAAGAAAACTTTGGTAAATACCCTTACATTACCTTAGATCAGGTAAAAGATTATTTATCAATTAACAGCACTAATCAAGACGATAGAATTGCAAATGTTCTTAATTACGCTACAGGCATGGTTGAGCACTACATTGGTCATGAAGTATTGGCAAATGATTATGTTGAGGTTTTTGATGGAGGTAAAACATCAGTAATGGTATCTCGTTTACCTTTAAACAATGTCTATCAGGTTACAGAATTTGATGGACAAGACCACACTGTTTTAAACGATCCAACTACCATAGGAACTCCTGTAGAAACTGGTGACAGTCAAGAATTAACCGTCACTTTTAATAATGATGCACACATTAATACAAGAATTAAAAGATTTGGAAAATCATCTTTAGAGCTGGCGACTGCTGATTTTATCTCCTCTGGCACTGTGCCAGATAGATTAAAATTTGAAGAGGGTGATTTTACCATTGAAATGTTTATTAGGCGTAATGCAGAGAATATTACAGATTCAAACGTATTTTCAATTAACACAGACGCTTCAAATTTCATGCAATTTAGACTTGCAAACCAACGTGGCTTAGCTTTTGAGTCAAATATTTCTGGCTCGGCAACAACAGCACAAGGAGCTAATACCCTCGTTGAGTCACAGCAGTATAAAAAGCGTGAGTTTGCTCATATCGCAGCGTCATTTGATAATCAAGAAGAGAGAATGCGACTTTTTTACAACGGTAATCTAGTTGCAAACTCATCTTTTGCTGTGGCTAACAACACTTTTACCTCAAATGTTCAAATAGGTCCAACCTTTGTAGGCTATATAGATGAACTTAGAGTTTCTGATATCGCTAGATATCACACAGATTTTACTCCTCCCACTAATAGGTTTAGACCTGACAACGACACAGTTACATTAATTCACTTTGATGGAAATAATGATACGACTGAGGCTAAAGATGTTCACAATGCAGTAAATGATTTTGCATTTACAAGAGATATGGGAGAAGTAACCAGAGATGTCGGTCATGTAGGAATCCGAGGCACTTACCCAACAATTAGAAATCAATATCCTGCACTAACTATGTCAGGACCTTCTTCTTTTGCTCCTTTTCCGTCAGGGGTTAAAGTTGAGTATCGTGGAGGATATGAGTCAGGAGATGTTCCATATGATCTACAAATGGCAACTCTCGATGTTATCAAACTTATTTATAAACAAGATCAAGAAAAACGTGGATTTTCATTTGAGGGAGAAAGAGGTGATAAGTATCCTCTTGCAGGCAACTTCCCTCCTCACATTCGTAGAATCTTAGACCTTTACAGGATTATTGAATGAAACTTAACTTTGATCTTCTTTTTGACGGTAAGCCTCCTAAAGAATTTTTAGTTGCCTTGAATAGGGTAAAAAAAGGTAGAGCTAAACCTGATCTTGAGATTAGAAAAAAGATTCTTGATTTACAGTTACTATCTAATTTTTTATCAGGTGAAGGCGCTCGTTTTGGTTTACCCGCTTTTGAAGGGTTTTTAGGTGATCCTAAAGGCGCTGCTAGGAATGCTTACACAGCCCCAGGATCAGTCCCCGATATTGAAATTTCTAGAACAGATTTAGTTGCTTTAGTAGGACCAGAACTAGCAGCACAGTTTGTTGATCAACCAGGTGGTCCCTCTAATCAAGGCAGTGTTGCCTTAGAACTTAAACAAACAGCTACAACAAAAAAAGGAAAAGAAAGTTTAACTCAGATAGGTGGTAAAGCTTTTAAAGATGAGATTGACTCTCTACAACGAGCGTTAGATAGAATAGGAGCTAGTAAGTATAGCTCCTCTGCCATATTAGACTGGTTTAATACTGAAGCCCCTAAGTCATTCAGAGAACGAGTTTTAGCACAGATTGAAGAAAAGATTGGAAACGTTTTACTAATTAGCTATGTTGACGAGCGCGGCAATGTTGCTCCTAGACCTATTGTTTCTGTGGTCCCAGGGGCTGCTAAAAAGTTAAATTTAAGAAGTATAGCAAATCAGAAAAAGTTTTTAGCACCAGAACTTAGGGGCGGTAGTATTTCATTTCGTTTGAATCCTACAGGCGTAAAGTTTATAGAGTCCCAAGCTGTAGATGTAACTCAAGCGGCAACAAGGCAGCTAAATAAAAATTTCGCACAAAACTTTTTGAACTTCTACCTCGATCCTAGACTCGGGGGGTCGGCTATAAAAAAAGCACAGCTTCAAAGTAGATATCAGCTGGTGAATGCTTTTGCAGAGATGATCGTATTAGCTTCTCAATTTGATCCATCTATGGGAGGTAAAGAGTTTAGTTTTAGGCAAGAGATAGATACGAGTAAACCTGGCACGGTATCTGCAAAAACTAAACCTATCGCAAAAAGAAGTAGCGTAAAGTCTGCCCAACAAGAATTAATAAGCGTTGCACAACTTACTGAACTAGCTAGGAAAGCTTTTGTTCAGAGAATGCCTAAAGGTCAACCTGATGGACCACCTCCACCAGTTGACGGAATATTAACTTATAGAACAGGTAGATTTGCAAAGTCGTTTGAGATTTTAACTGTTGATGAAAGAGCAAAAAGAATACGCTACACTTATGACCCTATTTATAGAGTTCACGAATCTACAGGCAGAAATCCCCGAACACTCATTGAATCCGGCATAAGACGAGTCGTTCAACAAAAATTTGGAACAGCGTTTAGGTTTATTAGACAATGACTACGAACAGAAGATCAGAGATTGTTGATAATGTTTTAATCCCAGAATTGAAAAAGATTAATGGGGGCACATCATCTTTTGATAGTTCTTACACCTATAACACTAATCTTTTTAATAACGTCTTTCGCGGAGTTAAGTTTTTAGACGAGGTAAATGATTTTCCAGCGATTTATCTAGCGGCTGGTACCGAAATTCGAGATTTTGAATCTTTAAGTTTGACGGTAGCAACTTTAGACGTTACTATAAGAGCATACGTTTATGGAGAAGATAATTCCCAAAGCCTCGCAGATGATCTAATTCAGGACATTGAGCACGTCATCTATTCACTTGGAGACAACCCCGATAAAGGTGTGCAGGATATAATCATAGACAGCATCACCGTAGATGAGGGACTTGTGGAACCATATGGACTTGCTGAGGTAATACTACAAATAGCCTATAGGCTTGAAAACTAAGGAGAAAAAATTATGGCGTCTCTTAACTTACAGAGAAATTCCGAGGTGTTCTTCTCGACCGTTGATATTATTAACGGTGCTGCTCTTACTGCAATCACTCCTTCTAACACATGGAAACTCGAAGTGTTAGCTGGATTTGCGGTCACGTCATCCGCAGCTACACAGGATATCACTTCACTTGAATCTGGAACATCACCAGATCGTTCACAGCAGCGCTTTAACACTGCTATCAACCCTGTTGACTGGAACTTCCAAACTTATCTTCGCCCAACAGGCGCAGAGGTAGGAGGAACTGCTGGTGGCACTGGTACAGGAACCAATGCCTCAGGTAACGTGAAGCCGATTGCTGACTGGTTTATGTGGCAGTCGATGGTTTCAAATACTCAAGTTGCAACTGGCACCACTGGTGAGCAGTCTGTTTGGGAAACTGGTCGTGCATCTGGTGCTGAAAGATCAGGAAAGCTGAGAACTACAACAGTGGCAGCCACTGCAGGTTCGCACTCTACTCGTTCTAACTTCTCAACTGCAACTGAAAACCACTTATACTTTAAACTTGATAACGTTGTGTATCAGGTATCTAACGCAACCGTTAACCAGGCAACTGTTGATGCCGGTATTGAAGAAATTGCAACTACAACCTGGGCCGGATTTGGTACAACTCTCAAAGAGATTACAGGAAGTGCACGCGACGTAGCTATTTCAGCGTTTGGTGGAATTAAAAACGCTGGTGGAGCTGCGATTGTGGCTAACTCAAATGCTCACGCACTTTCTGCAGTTGGATCTTACCATCCTTACAATCAGATGAACGTCGCAGGCTCTGTTGCAACGAACTCGTTTATTAAAAACCGTCTTAGCGCAATCGAGTTCCATCACAAAGCTTCCGCTAGTGCATCTGATGAGAAGTTTACCTTCCCAGTTACGGCATTAAGCTTCGACTATAACAATAATATTACATACTTAACTCCAGAAGAACTGTCAGCTCTTAATGAGCCAATCGGTCAGTTTACTGGAACTCGTGCGGTCACAGGATCAGCCACTATGTATCTTCGTACTGGTGACCTTCAGTCGGCTGGATTCCTTCGCAATATTTCTGAGGACTCTAGGACCAACTCTGCACAAACTTCTAATGCTAACCTTATCATTGGTGGCACGACTGCTCCTTATGTGGCATTCCAGCTTGACGCTTGTCAGTTTGAATTCCCGCAGATTGCAACAGAAGATATTATTTCAATGTCTGTTAACTTTGTCGGTCAGGAGCCTACTGCCTCTAAAGGAGACGGTGGCGAAATGACAATGTTTGTTAAGAAGACAACTTCTTAATAGTGTTTCTGAGGGGGAACATTAATATTTTAACAACCAGCAGAGTGTTCACCACTTGCGATACAGGGCTCCCCCTCACCCTTGTAAGCAGATATGTGGTGAGCACTCGTTCTTTATGAGGGGAAACCATGAGTAAAATTAAAAATCTAATTGCAGAACAATCTTCAGTCTGGGTTGAATATCCAGACATTGATGGGTTTGAGGTGAACTTAAAATATCTCACCCGTGAAGACTTGATGAAGATTCGTAATGCATCTCTTACCTACAAGTTTAATAAACGCACTCGTCAGCGTGAAGAAGAAATTGATAATGATCGATTTCTTGAGAACTATGCTGAAAAAGCCATTTTGGGATGGAAAGGTCTTAAAGTAAAGCACATGCCTGCATTAATGCCTGTTGACATTTCAGGAATTGACGGTGAAGACGATATTGAGTACTCTAGTGAAGATGCAATTGAACTTTTAAAAAACTCAACTGTATTCGACCAGTTTATTACTGACACAATGAATGACTTTGAGCAATTTTCTAAAAAGAAGGCTGCAGCTGACGTAAAAAACTAAAAGACTACCTTCAGACTGCTTTGCATGGAGGAGGTGTTGACACAGAGCAATACTTTTTAATATGTGAACAGATGGGGGTAGAACCAAAAGAAGAGGACATTCCAAAAGATCCCTCTACTTTCTCTTTAGAAGCCCAGCAAGCTCTTGTTTTATTAAACTCTTTACCCGATAATTGGGATGGTATGAATGGTGTCTGGCTTGGAAAAGATTACAGTGGTTTACAAGATATTATTGACATCTATGAAATATCCAAGAAACGTGAAGTATTTGAATTACTTAAAGTTTGTGAAGAGCAACTAGGAAAATACTACGCACAGAAACGAAAAGAACAAGAGACTCTTTCAAAGGCTAAGAGAGGAAAATAATTGGCAAAAAAGACTATTGCTGAACTCAATATTAAAACTTCTGGCGGTGCTACAGCTAAAAAGCAACTTGATCAGGTCAGTGACGGTACCACTAAACTTAACCGCAACACTACTAGATTAGGTCAAGCATCTGCTTCTGCTGGAAGATCTTTCTCTGCTCAGGCAAATGGTCTAGGTGGCTTAGTTGGAGTATACGCAGCTGCTGCCGCTAACGTGTTTGCTATCACGGCTGCCTTTACAGCTTTAAACAGAGCTGCGCAGTTTGGCACGATAATTCAAGGTACTCAGCAACTGGGTCAAGCCGTCGGCACCTCTGGAACAGAGGTGATAAGAACTTTAAAAGAAATAACAGACGGTCAGTTATCTGTGGTCGAGGCTGCAACTCAAGCTAACTTAGCCTTGTCTGCAGGTTTTAATGTTGATCAAATCGAAAAACTTGGAGCAGTCTCTCTTAAAGCTTCTAGGGCTTTAGGACGAAACTTAACAGACTCATTTCAACGTATTACTCGTGGTGCAATTAAACTAGAGCCTGAACTCTTAGATGAAATTGGTATTTTTACTCGAATTGAACCAGCTGTTGAAGCGTTTGCTTCATCCATCAATAAATCAGTCTCACAATTAACTCAGTTTGAACGTAGACAGGCCTTTGTTAATCAGGTCATCAAAGATGGTGAGGCTGCTTTTGCTGACATCCAGGATCAAGGGACAAGCACTCAAGAGGTTTTTGAGAAATTAGTAGCAAATTTCACTGATCTTGCTATTGTGTTTGGTAAATTCTTAGCCGACACTCTAGTCCCTTTCGCAGAATTTTTAGACAAAAATTTAGGAAACAGGCTGATCTTACTCGGTGGGATCGGTGCACTTGTGTTTGGTAAACTTCGTGAAGCAATAGGGGGATTTGTTGCTGTTGGTCTAACTTCTTTATCATCTAGTTTAGAACGAGTTGCTGACAGGTTTGCTAATGTTAGTAAACTTGGACAAGAATTTGTTGACCAACAAAAAGCAGCGTCTGCAGCTTTTGCAGGTCAGGGTGCAATTGCTGGTCCAAGAGGCGTAGGCGCTCAAATCAAAAGAGATTTAGCTGCGGGACCGGTAAGTACAAAGCGAGCACAAGAGATTCAAAAAGAGTTAATTACTCTTAAAGCGGCTGAGGCTGCTAATCAAGAGCGTATAAGAATAGCTCTAAAACAATCAGGGGCAGAGACAGAAAAACTTAATGCAGCTTTAACTAAATCTGAGGCAAGGTCACGTGGTTTAAGCTTAACATCAGCAGTTATCAATAAGCAGTTAGACTCAGCGGGTGTTGGAGCTAACTTACTAGCAAAAGGTCTTCGTGGTGCCTCTGTAGCAGCAAATATTTTAGGCTCGGCCTTAAATAAGGCATTCTCAGCTTTAAACTTTATTTTGATTGGGTTTACAGCTTTACAAACAGTTCTCTCATTTTTTGATATTGATTTATTTTCAGAAGTTAAAGACCTAATATCAAGCATAGGTAAAGAGGCTAGAGACGCAGCAAAAGGAGTTGATGCTATTGCAGCGGCTGCTTCAAAAACTAAGTTTGAATTGTCTATAGTAAAACAAATTGCAGACGCCTTAGATATTGACCCGGCTGGAGTCACAGAGTTAGCTAAAGAGATCGAAAGGATCTCAAATCTACCTCCGTTAACACAACAATTAGAAATTGAGAGACTTAAAAGAGAGCTTGAAGCTCTTAAGGCTGGTGGTTTTAGTAGGTTTTTTCAAGGTGATTTATTCTTGGGAGACGCGCCAGAGAGAATCAAAGAAATTGAAAGTATTCTTAAAGGACTTACTCCTGAGACTCAGAAAGCAGTTTCTCAGCTTAACGAACTCGGAAAAGCAGTCGCTAAATTAGCCGCGAACCTTGAACTAGGAGAAGAGGGTCTTGAGATATTTGGTGAATTAGCGGATGCTGGATTCCTCAAAGTTGAGCAAGGATTACTTAAAATAAAAACTGCCGCAGGAGAGATAGCAACACTAGGCGAAGTAGAAACCTTAGGAGAATCTTTAAGTCAAGCAGGTCTTGACGCGACTACTGCGTCCTCTAATCTTGAAACTCTTAACAGAAAACTGGCTGAAGGATCAATTTCCGCATCAAAAGCTTCTCGTGACATCGGAGTGATTGTAGCAGAAAACCAAAGAGCGATTGATGCATTAGGTGCAGTTATTGATGAATTTGAAAGCTCAGGACGTCAGGCACCGGCTTCAGTAGTTGATGCATTTGAAAAATTATTAAGAGCACAAGAACAAGTTAAATCTGGGACTCAAGAAGTTGTTAATGACTTTGTAAATCTTGATCAATTAGGAACAAGCCTTAGTAAAAAGTTTGGAGGAGACTTCAAGCTTTTAGATGAGGCGTTTGTTTCCGGCAAAATTTCTGCTGAAACAGGTAAGATAGCAAGAAACACTCAAGAGATTGCTTTGTTCCAAGCACAGAACTTTGCATCAATTTTAGAGAGTTTAACAGCCCTTGAGCTACAAGAAGGACAAACCTCAAATATAGAAGCTAGACAAGAGGCTATCACAAAACTGAGAAAAATTGCACAGGCAGATGCCTTAAAACTAGTTCCAATTCTTGATAAACAGTTGATTGCCGAGAAGAAAAAGACTGATCAGTTACTTAATCAACTTAACATTCTACAACTTCAAAGAGGTCTTAATACTCTCAAAAATGAAAACGCCTTACTTAAAATAAGAGAGGCTAATTCTGCTGCCGAAAGAAAACGCGCCCTTGATGTGTTACGTATAGAGGCTGATATTACTAAAGAGATTGAAAAGCAGAGTGCAATTAACCAAAAATCTGCTGTGGACCAAATAAATGCAAGAGATGCAAGGCTCACACAACGAGATCAAGGTGACTTACAGGTTAGAGCAGGGCAAATTGCAGCTGCCAACAATGCTGATGCGCTTGCTTTAGAAGAGGCAAAGAGAAGGACTGCTTTTCTTGAAGCAACTACAGTCGTCAGTAGAAAAGATTTAATCAGAAATGAATTAAACATTTTACAGCAAGAAAGAGATAACGATCTTGCACGCATTAGTAGAGAACGTGAGCTTGTGCTTTTAAAGAAAACTAATGATGATAAGGCACTTTCTCGTGAGCTTGATGCAGTCAACAGAGCAGAGCTTCTTTCACTTCAGGAAGCTGGCAGGAAAAAAGCAGATTTAGTAGCGGCCTTTGAATTAGCAAAGCAACAAGCTGAAAATGATAAAGCAAAACTTCGAGACTCAATCGCAGCAGAGAATAGAGCAGTTGAGGTAGCTGAGAAGCAAAAAGAAATAGCAGATGCTCAAGCAAAAGCCAATAGAGATGCCCAAGTTGCAGCACTTAAAATTTTAGAGGGGGAGAATAAACTTTTACAAGATAGAATAGCAACATTTGCACTATTTTTAAGGTCAGAAGAGAAGCTCATCAATGAGCGTAAAAAATTAGCTGGAGTTTTCACTGACGGTGAAGGCACAGCAGACACATTTGAAAATGAAAGTAAAGTCGTGCTTGAAAGTTCCGCTAAAATAGGAGGTGAGATTACAAGACAGCTTGCAGCTGTTGATGCCATCCTCCTAGAAACTCAAGGTATTAATAATGATAACTTGCAGGCTGCAAGAGATCAGGCCGCGGAACGAATCAAAGGGTTCGAAGGTGAAATAGAGGGCATTGATTCAGCATTAGCTGCTCAAGACAGATTGAAAGTAGAAAGAATCAGGACAATCGATAGAGAGATAGAGGCTATTAAGGCTAGGGCCAGACAAAATAGACTTGACATAGCGCAGGAGGGTGTATTGAAAGATGAGGAATCTCAAAGACAACTAGATAGATTAAACGAAGAGAAGGCGTCAGTTTTAGCTAATTTTGAGGCACGTAAAAAGCAATTAGAGTTTGAATTAAGCTTTCAAAGAAATTTAACAGCGGCTGGTAAAGCAGTTGCAGAGACTTTGGAGAGTGGGATTACAAATGGATTTATGCAGCTTAATGACGCACTAATCGAAGGAACTCTTACTATCGATAACCTGAAAAAAGGATTTACAGACTTTGCTAGTTCTCTCATAAAAGATATTCAAAGAATTTTCTTCCAAAAAACTATTGCGGAGCCGGCAGCAGAGTTTTTATCAAGTGCAGTAATGAGTGGGTTTAGTGGCACAGGAGGAGGCATGTTAGGTGGCCCAGTTAAGATGGCTTCTGGGGGTATGTTACGCGACCGAGTTCCTGCACTCTTAGAGCCAGGAGAGTTTGTCATCCGTAAACCCGCGGCAAAGGCAATTGGTGGTCCTGCACTCGGTGCCATGAATGCCACAGGAAAAATGGGTGGCGATGTTTCAATCAATATTCAGAATGAGGGATCGCCAAAAGACGCTGAGGCGCAACAACCAAGATTTGACGGTGAAAAGTTTGTGATTGATGTTGTGATGAGAGACTTGAGCAATAACGGTCCGATTAGAAAATCACTTAGAGCAGGAGGATAATTATGGCTACTTACCCTAGTGACGCTACCGCACCAACCACAACAGCTTTTTCAACTGTATCACAGCAAATATTTACTAACACTGGGGCGTCAAGGACAGATTTTAATTTAACGAATCCTGTGAACAGCAAAGCGGAAGTTGTAGCATTTATCGATGGTGTTGAGCAGGCAACCTCAAGCTATGACATGTCTAATAGTTTTAACACAGTATCTTTTACCACAGCTCCTAATGCTTCTAATCTTACTTTACAGACCATAACAATTCCTGCAAGATTTTTAGTTACACGTAGTTTACCTGCTGTTAGAGCAGTTGATTATTCTAATACAGTTGTAAGCACTGTAAATGGCAACAATTACATCATTAACAGTGAGACTACTGCTTTCTCTTTACCTGAAGGAGTTAATGTTGAGTCTGCAACTGATTTTATGGTTTATTTATCAGGTGTGTTTCAAACACCTCTAGGATTCACCTACCCATCAACAGTTTTAGGTAACGATGGCATTGATATAGCTGACAACGCCGCTACTAGATTGTTGACAAACTTTACTAATAATATAACAGATGATTCTGGTAATCACACTTTGACAAAGTTTGGAGGCACTTCAGTATTTAGTGGTTCAAATATTACTCTGGATGGGTCAGATGATTTCCTTTACATTCCTAGCAGTGGTGACTTTGAAATTCATGATAAAGATTATACACTAGATTTATTTATTAAACCTGATACTGGCACGTCTATGGGCGCTAATCAGTCTCTTTTTACCTCTCATCACACAGCATCAGAAAACTATAATTTACGTCTAGTAGGTTCTAATTCTAATGTAGGTTTTGTTATCAATAATGATGGGGCGATTACAGAACTTTACGGAGGAAATGCTAATGGTGGTTCAAATTATCATGTAGCAGTCTCATATGATATGACTTCGCAAAATTTAAATCTTTACGTAAACAATGTTAAAGTCGCTAATAAGTCATATTTGTCAGGAAACGTGGTCTCCGGAAATATTACAATCGGAGCAAATAGTAACACTGCCTCTAAGGGTGAATTTTACAATGGTAACATTGAGTTTATAAGACATGCACATTCAGCACGTTATAGAACTCCTTCGATAGCTGCTGTGTCAGATTTTACTCCTAACGTTTTAACAGGTGCTCCTTTAGGGGCTATTGATTCTACAGACAGCTTATCGATAAGAGTTTTTGATGGAACAATCAACACTCAAGATAGATTTTCATCAATGGCAGATAGGAAACCAGATAAGGGATTCTCATCAGAGAGAAAGTTTGATACGATCACTTTCACCTCTCAATCTGGATATGAAAAGCGTAGACTGAAATCAAGACGTCCTAAAAGGGCATACAACCTTAGATATACTAATATAACTGGAGTTGAAAAGACAGCAATTGAGAACTTTTATAACGCTAGAAGCGGAGAGTTTGAGTCTTTCACATTTGATTTGTCACACATCAATGAAAGTGGTACTATAAATGCTAGATTTGATGGCCCCCTTCAAATAACTCAAGTACTATCTCACGGTACAGCTTTGACTGATAATTTTTTTACTGTTAATTTTAAGCTTCAAGAGACATATGATTAATGACAAGCGCAAGAAACTATGATGTAATTTTATCTGTGGCAAGTGCGTCAGGTTTCGTCCCTGGCAACACTGTTATTGGAGTTACCACAAAAACCACTGGTTTTATTGCGAATGTAAATGTAGATGCAAAACAGGTAAAAGTTAAACTTAATAACGTTTTACAAGAGTTTAGGACGAGTGAAACAATTAAGTCTAATACAATTACTATAACTGGGACTGCAAATGGATTGCTCAACACAACTTCTCTACCGTTTCAATCAAACGTTCGATCTGGGGAAACCACCACTGCAACCTCAACGATAACTTCTATTTCTCCAAGTCCTTTCATAGCAGAAAAAAACGCTTTCACTCAGAATCCTGTAGTTCGTCTATATGAAGTGTTTTATCCAGGTGAGTGGTATCCACCTAATGAAGCGGGAAATCCAACTGAGGATGGCACAGGTAGAACTTGGCCGAATGATTTTCCTATTAGGTTTGCAGATATTAGAGCAGAACTCGCTGCTGATCTACAATATAATGTAACTTATGATGGCACTTCTTATATTCCTTTTCCTGTTAACCAGTCTTCTATTGAACAGTCTTCTGATGGAAAAGTAAATGAACTTACTCTAGACGTATTTAATGTTGATAATATTATAACAGCTTTAGTGGAAGATCCATACTTAGTAGGTAACTGTACAACTAACTCTGTTGTCGCTTTCGTAAATGGAGAAGCAGTTCATGGAATTGATCCAAGAACTGTGAACGCTAATCCATCAGATGTTGGTAGTGCAGGAAGTGAAGCCTTTGACACTTTGACCCGTGCTAGAGCAAACGGTTTAGCATACAGTGCTGCTGTTGTAGGAGCGTATGGCAGGTCAAATGCTTCCTTCACAAAAACTCAGTGTGAGATTGTAAATGGCACTTGGCAAGAAGGTAAACCAGATACAAGAGATTTACTTGGTGGTGCTGTAACGGTAAAAACAACATTCGCAAACTTTTTAGATCATTGGCCTGAGTATAGTAAATTACGTTATGTCGGTGGCGATAACTATGTTGAGGTTCTTAATGCTCTACCTTACAGAATTGGAGATAATGTTAAAGTTGAAGGTACTACCACTGAGGCAACTATAACAAAAATTGAAGAAAACAGATTTATCTTTTTAAGTAACGCCCTAGACTCCAGTGCATCAACAGATGATAAATTATTCGTTGTTAATAGTTTAGCAGATACTGAGTCTTATATAGAAGATAGATTTAAGATTGATGCCTTAGAGTCTTTACAAGAATCGGTCGCAAGCTTTGGTCTTGTATCTTGGCTACAATTTTTTAAACAAGTCACTCCTAAACGTAAATATTATAAGAATGTTTGTCAGTGGAAATATAAGGGCGAGGAGTGTCAATACCCTGGTCCTGGAGGGGGAACAATTCCTGGCACGTCACTCTCCGCTAATTCAAGTCCAATCACAGCAGCTAACGAAGCAGGGTCTACTCCAGCCGATGACGTATGTGGTAAGAATATTCAAGCATGTACCTTGAGAAATAATCAGATTCACTTTGGAGGCTTCCCTGCGACAGGACGAACTATCCCTAAGCAATAAAACAAAAGGATGTATATTACCTTGGGTTCACTTATTCGGTACCATACGTGGTGATTACCGATTATGTTGTTATGCAGAGTATGTAGAACCTAATATAAAACTAGGCACCTCAGATCAATCCTTAACAGATGTTTGGAATGGCAAACCCATGAGAAACATTAGGAAAGCAATGCTAGCAGGTAAGGTTCCTTATGAGTGTGAAAAAGCGTGTTATGATCGAGAAAGTTTAGGTGACAAAAGTAATAGAATAAGTAGCAATATTAGATTTCATCACTGGGCTAAACTACAAAAACTCACTGAAGAAGACGGATCGATTCCTACAAAGCCTATCTATTTAGATATTAGATTCGGAAATCTTTGCAACTTTAGATGTAGAATGTGCTTGCCCGAATCATCTACCAGTTGGTATAAAGAGGCTAGAGAAATTGATTTTCTCCCTGAGTGGACTGAGACGAAACCCATTGACAAATATACTGATAATCAAATTTTTTGGGATAGTTTAGATGATGTTGCCCCCTATTTGTTAGAGGTTTATTTTGCAGGAGGTGAGCCTTTCGTTCAGGATGGACACTATAAACTACTAGAGTACTTAATTAGTAAAGGATACTCAAAGAAAATTACTTTAAGCTACAACACAAACCTAAGCTATGATAAATACAAAAAATTTGATTTAACAGAGATGTGGGATAATTTTAAAAAGGTTAAGCTATGGCCTAGTTGTGAGGGTATGGGTAAAAGGGGAGAGTATTCTAGAAAAGGCTTAGACTGGAAAAAGTTTGAGAGGAATGTTGATAAGTTTTCTAAACACATTGATACTATCAGTTCAGTTGTAAGTATTTGGAGTATCACAGCGATGCCAGACTTTATTTTATGGCTGAAAAAGCGTAACTTAAATTTTTATTTAACCTCTTTAACAGGACCACCTTTTGCATCTGTTACTTGTTTACCTAAAGACGCTAAAATTACTATTAACAAAATGTATAAATCATTTATGCAAAAGTATGGGCATCTATTAAATGAGCATGAAGTTGATAACATCAAAAATATTTTATCGTATATGAATGGCAGAGATGACAGCCATGAACTTCAACTTTTCAAAGCGTTTAATGAAAAACTAGATGAGTCAAGGGATGAAAGCTTTTTAAATACGTATCCAGAGTTTGCTTCATGGTACAAAAATATATAGGACTAAAACATGACTACGGAGTAGTTGACTGTATAGAACTTGTAAAAATGTTTTATAAAAATGAACTTAACTTAAGATTCGAACCTCCTGCCTATCCTAAGTCATCTCAATGGATGAAATTGTTTTCTTGCAAAAATGTTGACTCTTGGGCTGCTGTTTATGGTCAAAAAGTTGAATTGACAGCTGCTAAAAATTATGATGTAATGGTCTTTAAGTCAATGAAAACTGATTTAGTTATTCATTTTGCTATTTACATTGAACATAACAAGATTTTACACGTTGAAGAGGGGAGAGATTCGTGTATAGAGGTTTTGTCCGATTATTGGAGAGAACGTTTATATACTATCTATAGGCATCATGAAATGGTATAATTCTTATACTGATTTTCCATATAAACATCTAGGTAATGATACAGAGACTGGGATTGACTGTTTCAATCTCTGTAGACTAGTTTATGAAAAAGAATTAAACATCACAATTCCCTATACAACAGATCATTTTTGTAAAATTGTCGATGAAGACTGGTATCAAAAAACTCAAGAAAGATTATTTGAGTTAGGAGGTACAGAGTCATATGGCTGGAAAAAAGTCTCAGAGCCAAAAGTTTACGACGTAATTACCATGAGTCTAGGTTCTACAAATGTCACCAATCACTGTGCTCTGTTTGTAGGCGACAAAAAAATATTACAAACAATGATTAAACACAAAAGTTGGATAGCTCCATACGGTAACTATTACAAACAATACACTACAGGGATTTACAGATGGAAAGATTTAATCAATTAAAAAATGATATGGCAAAACATTCTGTTAGTGAGTATCCAAGAGAATGTGTAGGCATAGTAACGAAAGATTTTAACTACATTCCTTGTGAAAACATTTCTCCTGAGCCTAAGCTAACTTTTATATTAAATCCTGGAGACCTGGTAAAACATGATGGCAACATCTGGGGAATCTTTCACTCTCATCCAGGTGAGGAGAATCCCATTCCTAGCAAAGAAGATAAAGTCAGTGCAGCTTTTAAAGAGTATAAATTTTTAGTTGGTTTCAGCGAAAATATCTATATATACTGGTTAGATGAAAATATAGATGCTCTCATCTTTGATGAGTTTAAGGAATCACATATTGCTAATTAATGTTAAAATTCACTCATCTTTTAAACAATACTTTGAGGGTACGGATTTTATGGTTGACGCCTACAATCCAGATAGTCTCAATGATTACTTGCGTGCAGTTCATCCAAAATTTGGAAACTACATACGACAGATTGAAAGTGGTGAGGCTGAAGAATCTTACAGCTTAGTTGATTCAAATTACAATTTAATAGAAAATGACTCCTTTGGCCTGAAAAGATTTCGTGAGGGTGATATAGTCTATGTTGCTCCCCTTGTGTCCGGTGGTGGTGGTAAACGTGGAAACCTTTTACTACTTCTGGCTTTCGCAGTTATTGCTGGCCCTACTATAGCAGCAGCCATAAAAGGCGGAGCAGCTTCAAGTGCGATTGCGCCTGCATTCAATGGTCCGTATCCGGTTGGAGCTACCGCTGGCCCTGGCGGGGGATTTTTTGCAGGCTTAGGCAAAGCCTTTGGGGCTATGCCATCATTCATGAGATCAATCGTAGGTAACTTAGCACTAGGTGTGGTATCTTCAATATTTAATAAAAAACCGAAAGCTTCACAACAAACAGAATCAACCACTAGAGAGAATGGTATGTTTGGATCATTGACTAATACCTCTACAAGTGGTACTCCTGTCCCATTACATTATGGGCAAGTTAGAGTGGCTGGGCAGTTTTTAAGTGGTTACATTAATTCAGAGGAGCACGGCAAGAATGACAATGTTAAGGTAGGGGATCAATTCTGATGAGCACTAAAAGTTTTGTAAAACACTCTAATATATTAGTCCCTGACATCCGAGGAGCTAAAGGGGGTAAAGGTGGAGGAGGTTCTGAGCCTAGAGAAGATCCTAATAGTCTTTTCTCTACAGACATTTTATTTATTACTACAGGTATTG
>VTLG01016828.1_pt1 | contig 16552 bp, 14 predicted proteins | sample 4694571 | NCBI WGS metagenome assembly VTLG01 (sample SAMN12604809, study PRJNA352737) | marine metagenome | biome: ENVO:00000447; feature: ENVO:00000209|ENVO:00000569|ENVO:01000036; material: ENVO:00002151; isolation source: viral sequences binned using virsorter ...
TAATCCTTTCGTTAAGCGATTTAAGTTGAGTAACTCCACAATGGACATTACTCTTTCATACTATAGTATAGTAAGAAATTCGTTAGTTGTCAACTATTTCTTTTCTTTTTCAAACAAACCTTCTAATAAATCTGCTTCTTTATCTCTTCTTATTTGAGTTTGACTAGGTTTCCCTGTACCATCCCAATCTCTTAGATTAGTAATAGCACCATTCCAGTCATCTGTTATAACTTGGTCCCAAAAATTATATGATGTAGTTTGTTTAAGACCATGTTGAAAAGCAACAGAAGTAATAACTGTTTGTTGTTCTGAAGTTAAATCTTCAAAATTTTTACCAGAATCTTTTTCATATTGATTAATTATATCTTTTGAATATTTCTTTTTAATAGCTGTATCTAATTCTTTTACTTCACTAGCTGATAACTGTAATTTTTCAGCTTGTAATAATGCATCTGCTCCTTTTAAATTAAAAAAAGGTTCTAACTTTGTAATAATTTCTTCACTAACATCCATGTCATTAAAAAAATTTCTATCCTTAGTGCCTAAATCTACACCAGTAGCAATTGTTACACCTGAAGTACCTATAATTTTACCATTGTTATCAGTAGGTACATACCCAGTTTCAAGTCCTTTACCTTCAAGTTCTCCAATAAACTCCCAATTAATTTGGTCAGATTTTTTTTGAGGTAATATTTGTTCTGCTTCGATAGTTTGTTTTTCTTCTATAAGAGGAGGTAATATTTTATTTTCCACAGCTTTAGCCATCTGTTGATTTATATTTATATCTTCCATAGCAGCAGTTTCTACTACATTTCCTTTATTAAATCCTACTCTACCTCCCTTACTAAATGTAACTTTAGTTCCTACATCTGTACCTTTTAATTTTGGTAAATCCCACCACCATCTTTTAATCCATCTTCTCCAATTAGGAAGAGGAAGGAATCTTTTTGATAGAGTTTGCATAGCTTGGTCAGGTTTCTTATCTAAAACTTGTTTAGCTGCAGTACCAGCCGAACCCATTATTGAAAATGCTGGTGCAAAATTAAACCATGGGTCTCGTTTACCAGGACCTAAAAATCTATTCATAAATAAATCAACTACCCACCCTGGCATACCTGATAGTTGTCCTGATTTTGCTAAAAATTTTGCTGTATCATAATCAGGATGTGTAGATACTTCTCCATATTTAGCAATTTCTCTTAATTGTTGAATACCACCATATACAGGAATAACAGCTAATGTTTTAATTAATTGTCTTACATCACCATTCTCTATTCTCATTAAAATTTTATTTGTTTGTGCAGATTTTGCTTGTGCCCACGATAAGAACTGTCCTAATATTCTAATCCATGGTGTTTGACTTTGTGTAAATAATAATCTATTTTCAAATTGTGGAATAAGTGCATCTCTATTAGAACCTATCATACCTGCTGTATTTAAAGATTCCTTACTAATTTTATTTTGAAGAGCTGAATCAAAATTTTTAAATTTACCAATTGTTAAAGCTTGATTAGCTTTTATATTATATTTAGTTAAATCATCTAAAAGAAGTAATGCACCTCTACTATTAGCTCCATTTTTTTGAACTGCTTTTACATAACTTCTAGCTAATAAATGAGCATCTATAGCAGCAGTATTGTATGCAAATCTTCTTGCATAACCTGTTAACCATTCTAATCCTAATGCTTTGAATGCAATATTATTCCAAGTAGAAGTTTTAGCAATATCTTTTACTCCATAATCTCTCCAATTACCCATAAACCCTTGTCTAAAAGCAACATTATTACCTTCTAAACCTGCACTTTTAAATACTGCTTTATTCATTTCATTAGTAAAATGATAATTCATATTTCTAGCTGGACCTTTTTCCCATTGTGCTCTAAACAAATTAGTTCTTAATAATCCTCTGATTGCTGAAGTCCATTTAGAAGAGTGTTGAACAGGTTGAACTAAATCACCTAAAGATGATATAGTAACTCTACCCAACATATTTAAATTAGATAACATAGCAACTATACCCATACTAGCTTTTAATTGATTTCTTCCTGAAGAACCAAATCTATTAAAGTATGCATTAATAGTGTCCATCATTAAGTCTGCTTCTTTTGCTATACCCATAGTTTGTTGAGACTCAGTTAGAGTTGAAGCTCTATATTTTTTTATAATATCATTTAAAATAGGTTTTAATAATTCTCCATGAGTACCAAATTTTCTAGCAAATGCAACTGATGCAACTGTATCATTAACTAATTTATTTAATATATCTCTTGTATCATTTATTAATAAACCATCTCTTTCTAAGATTGCTTCAACTTTGTTATAAGGACCAGTTAAACTTCTATTGTGTGCAATATGGTCACTAACAGGTGTATAAATTAATTCTTTTTCGTTGGCTAATCTTTGAGCAGTTTTTGATTTGGTACCTTTTTTTATAATGTCGGCAAAAGCTGCACCATTAACAACACTATCAAATCCATTCTTATGTCCTTGTAAATAATTCTCAGCAAGAACAGTTGCTTTATCTCTTCCATAATCAGGATTTGTATTACCATTCTTTAATGTTTTTCTAGTAATCGTTCCTTCAATTCCTTTTAATCTATATATTTCAGCAATAGTTTTTATTGCAGCCGCTTCATTTTGTTTACTAGATTGTATAGTAGCATAATCTAAAACTCTTGGAAAATAATTTTGTAATTCTACTTTAGAAACAACCCCTGCTTTTCTAGTAAATGTATTAAAATCGTCTAGAAATACTTTTATATCTTTAGCTAATTTTTTTATTTTTGGAGTAGTATTAGCTTCTAGTATTCTATTACCTCTATTAATTGAATTAGCAGCAGCCATCTCTTCTTTTGATGCACTACCTAGCATAGTATTAATTCTATCTAGCCAATGGTTTTGCATCTTCAAGTGTTGAGCACCCACAGATTGAGATGATAAACTTTCATCTACACCTCTCATCATAAACTTAGCAAATTTTTCTAATGGTCCACCATAAGATGCTAATTTTGAAAAGGTTGTACCTGCAAGTATATCTCTAGTTTTTTGTAAAGTAAATTTAGTTGCATCACTAATCAACCAACCATTGATTACATCTTTTTGTCCGAGAGTTAAAACTTTACTAGATTGAATTCCTTTTTGTGCAGCACCAAAGGCAACACCAGTACCAACCCAAGTCCAAAAATCTTCTTCTTCTCCGAATAAAACATTAGCACCAGCACCAACAAGACCAAATGCTGCAGGTCTAGTGATGTTAGCCATCACAGCTTTTAAAGCTTTATTAGCAAAATTATCTGTAGCATTTATTTGTTCCATAATAGCTGCCAGTCTTTTGCCTTCTAATATATAATATTTATCACTTCTATCTGCTTGAATTTTTATATTTTTAATTTGAGATTCATCAAAAGCTTTTCTAGCTTCTTTAACTAATTGTCTTTTTTCTGCAATTTGTGTAGCTCCAGCTTTTCTAATCTCTTTAGCTTTAAGAGGGTCATACTTTCTTTCTTTAACTTTTTGTATTAAAGATTTAGTTGTCTTATAAACAGCACTTCTTTCACTAATAAGTTCTCGTTCAAGTTTATTTAATTTATTAATTTCTTTTACACTACGACCATAATGATTTACAGCCCATTTATCTAAATCATTTGTAAGTTTTTTAACTGGTTCAGCTTCAGAAACTTTTCTTAACTTTGCTAACTCATCAGGTTCTAAATTATTTTTCTTTGCTACTTTACTATTTATCCATTCTTGAATTCGTATTGCTTCTTTTTTAGTTGCACTTGGTAAATATTTTTTAATTATATTTCCAGCAATAGGAAAAGCTAAACCAATTGTACCACCAACTCCAGCACTCATACCAGCTTCAACCCAATCAACTTCTCCTTTTTGAGCTAATTGATGAATAGTATTTCCACCACCAATAAGAGCAGCATTAAATGCCATAGAAGTTAAAGGACTTGTTAAGAATCCTCTACCATAATAATAACCTGCAAGATAGTAAGGGTCACTTATCCATGAAACAGCTTTACCTATTGTTGTATACTTACCATCATATTTTCCATCAAGCATTTTCCAATGCTCTTTTTCAAAATCTTCTACTTTTTTTATTTCATTCTCAACTGCGTAATCTTTAAATGTTTTATCTTTATCAAGTCCACCTTGAATTGCAGCTTTAGCTATTCGTAAAACATCTCCTGCAACCCATCTTTCTTTATCCCAACCATATTCTAATTTATCCCAAGTAGAAGGTTCAGTATATGCTTCACCAGTTATGGCACTTTCGCCACCAACTAATTTGGATTCGTCTATTATAGAGTCTGTTGTGGAAGTTATTTGGGCAGGTTCAATTTCTTCACCACCAACTAATTTTGATTCATCAATTAGTGTTTCTGAAATTATTTCTTTTTCTTTATTTTTTTCTTCTTCTTGAGATTCAAGAATTTGTTCGTTGATGACTTCTCCACCAACTAATTTTGATTCGTCTATTAATGTTGAGATTTGTTCTGCCATGTGTCATAGCCCATTAACGAACTTTTCGTTTATTTATTTTTTTAGGTTTAACTGAGGTTAAAGATTTTTCTAAATCTTGTAATTTTTTCCATGCAGGATTTATTTTTTTAACTCCTCGTATTCCTTTTTGGTCTAAATATTTTTGAGGTCCATGAGGTGCTATTTCGTTTACATTAAATCCAAATTTAATTGCTTCATCTACATGAGATTTAATTGTAGGGTCATTAATTGTTTTCAGATATTCTAAATTATCTTTAATACTATATAATTTTCCCTTAATTTTAACAGCTTTATCACCATTTTTCTTTATACCCCAAGTTTCTGAAGAAGTTTTATCTGTTTTTACTTCAACACCATCATCAAGTTTTTCTTCTTCTACTTTAGTTGTTTCAGTTACCTTACCATCTTTACCTTCTGTAACTTTATCTTCTTCTTTTAAATATATATCTTGGTCTTTTAACCAAGTTTTAAAGGTATCAGTATATGCTCCATTATCTTCTAAATCTGATTGAACTGCAATAACTTTTTCAAAATCATCATCTACCTGACTAACTAATTTAGATTGAAATTTATCTTCTTTGGTAATTAGTCTTAAAAATTCTTCATACTTAGCTCTAACTTTTTGACTATCAACTTCTACTGCTCCATCACCAAAATCAATTTTATTAGATGTATCTAAAATATTAACTGGAACCATAGCAATTACTCTCATATCTTTCTTACCATCAAACCATCCAGTCTCATCCATATTAACACCTCTTGTTCTTAATAAATTTTGTGTTATATTATGTAGTTCAGTTGCATTAAAATTAGCTCCAATATTACCAATGCTTTGGTCTTGTGAATAATAAGTTGAATCTTTTATTGAATTTAAAACATGATTATAAGTATCTTGATAAGTTTTCATTAATGCTTTTCCAGATGAAGTAGATTCAGTTACTTTACCTGTATCATCAATTTTATAATAACCAGCACCATCTGCATTTAACCAGTTAGAGGCAGTTAAAAAGTCTATAGCATTTTCTTTATCACTAACACTTTCAAAAACTAATCCTTTTCTATGTGTATCAAATGCTGCTGCATATTTTTCAGGAACAGTAACTTTTACTATACCTTCTGATAATAATAATTCATCCTTATCATCACTTGTTTTTTCTATTTTATCAATTTTACTAACAACTTCAGAAGCTTTAACATCTGCATTAACTGCTTTTTCTAACTCTTCTGCCGAACTAACTGTTGTTGATTTTCCTAATATTTTATTAATTAAGAAGCTATCATTTTTAGCATTTTTTAATTGGTCTGCATAATTAGAAAGAATAAGATTTTCTTCTTTACTTTGTAAAGCTTCAATTTGGTCAGGGTCTTTTGATTTCATTTGATAACCAGAAGCCCAATTACCTTCACTCTGAATTAAATCATTAATTCTATTAGTTTTTTGAGAATCAGTTAAAGCATTAAATTCTTGAACACCCATAGATGCCATTAAATATTTTGTTGCAAATAAATTTTTATTAAAACGAATTGGGTTTCCAGCAGCATCTACTTTACCTTCATTAGCTTTATTAAAATCTTTAGCTTCAGAAATTAATCCATTAATTTTATCAGCTTTATCTTTTTCTTTATAATAAGATTTAATTTCTGCATCATACTTTTTATTCTTTCTTTGAATAAGAGCATTTCTTTTCGCTGCTAATTCATCAGCACGAATTTTTAAATTCTCAGCAGTATGTTCTCTATCTCTTTCAATAGCTCCTGTTGCGACAGCTCCAATATCCCAAAGATTAATTCCCATTATTCTCTCTCCTTAATTTCTGCAACCTTCGCAGGTAATTCTGATTCTACTTTTGCTAAAAGACTTTCACCTAAACTTTCTTTTTTAGGTTCAGGTTTTTCTTTTACTTCTTCTTCTTCATCCCAGTCAACAGGTTCAACATCATCTCCATGAATTTCAGCTTCAGGGTCTGTGTCTTCACCATCATATAAAACATAATCTTTTATATCTGCATAGTCAGCGATAGCAATTAATAGATATAAAGTTGGTTCAATTAATAACATCATTAAGTCAGGACTAAACAATCCTTCTGAATAACCTTTATATAAAACAACTTGAGCTACTTCATCTAAAGGAGTTCCGTCATTTATTATATCTACTAATTTCTCTAAATTATCTGGAGAAGTTAATTCCATATATACAGCTTCCATAGCTTTGTCTTGCTCTGTATATCTTGGTGGAGTTTCCCAAGGTTGCTGTGTAGCTGGAGACGCAGTTAGCGATTCCCCAGGTACAGGAGCATTAAAGGGATTAACCCCTGCTTTTTCAAATTGATTTTGTTTAACTCTTTCAGCCATTATTTTTTCTTCTTAGGTTTCTTACTAGGGGTTACTATCATTATTGATATGCAACCACCTTTTTCTTTTTTGATTCTGCTACTATACCTTTGAGTCCAATCTTTTGCAACTTTGGGTTCATTAGCCCATAAAAATTTACGTTGTTTCTCAGACTTAAAGGGCATTATTATTTACCGAATCCGTATGAACCTTTAGGTTTTCTTGTAGCTTTAGCTACTTTTCTACGACCAGCCGCAGACATCTTTTTACCAGATTGTTTACCTCTTGTCATTCCTAATTGTTCGTCTTTTCTTGCGTTGTATCCTTGTTTCTTTGCCATTATGTTTCCTTTTTGTTAATTGTTAATTGTTATTGACTTCCTATAATATTCATATTTTTATAATAGTTCATAATTCTTTCTCTTTGATTATCATCAAAGGCACCTTGTAATAAACTTCCACCCCATGAACCTTGTATATCTGTACCACCATATCCAGCAGTAGTTTGATGAGTCATATCTGCAGCAGAAGCATACATAATATCAGGATGTTTAAAAGAACCAGGTGTTTGAGTTAATAAACCTTTAGCTAAATTCCCTGCAGCATATTTCATACCTTTTTTAATATTACTAGCTTTCTTAATTGATGATTTACCTACATTATTATTATAAGTTTTATCACCAGTAAATGTGTATGAAGTAGGTTCATTGGGATTATATAATTTATAATCTCCTGTTTGACCTAAATTAGTTTTATAACCAGATGGAACTTTATCAAAATCATGTGCAAAAGTTCTAGTTGTTCCTTTACTATTCATTACTGTATCTAAAGCTTCGTCTGGTCTATATGAACCCATAGTATCAAATTGATGACCAACATGGTCAGTATACATTCTTAAACCATCTGCATCTAACATATTAAGTCGAGGTTGTATAGCATCATTAATTGTTTGAGTTACAAGTGAATCTGCTTGAGAACTTCCCTTCGTAAACCATCCTTCAGGACTTCCTAATGTTTGTGAATAAATATCAGAACCCTGTAGTGTTCCTCTTTGAATTAAATTAGCAGCTTCTGTAGAACTAATTGGTCCATGTCTTCCCATAACTCCTTTTAATTCAACCTGTCCTAATTGTCCTTGTCTAAATTTTGGTGTAAATTTTTTTAATTTAGCAACTTGATTTCTTGCTGAGTTAAATAAATTTTTTGTACCATTAGAAATTCTAGTCCAAATATTTCCTCCACCTGTTTGAAATTTTTGAAAACCATTTCCAATAGATTTAGTAATTGTACTCCATGTTTTTCCAATAGCACCAGTTGAAGCTTGATAACCTGTTCTTATTGCATTACCAACCTGTCCAATACTTCTAAGAAATACATTTTGTGAACCTAACCATCCACTTGCCTGACCAGCAGCCATACCTCCATGACCTATGGCAGTACTTAATCCTGATAAAGCATAAGGCATAGCAACAGATAAAGCAATCATACCTAAAGGTCCTAGTTTTTTACTTAGTCTACCAACACCTTTCATTACTGATTTTCCTACTTTAGCAATACCTCTAGCAATACCTTTAGTTATTTTACTAAGAGGTTTTTTAATTACTTTGGTTGCTTTCTTTACTACTTTTGCTACACTTCCCATATTATTCCTTTAAAAATTTCCTTTTTCCATTTGATGCTTTTATTCTATTTATTCTTTTTACTCTTTGTCCTTCTTTATCTAATCTTAACCAATTAAAATATTCATCATCAGTTAAAAGATTTGCAAAATAACTTGCAGTCCAGTTATAAATTTCTGTTAATTTATTTTGAGCTGTGTTAACTGTATCTATATGCCAACAATTTTTCCCACTATCCCAATCAAATTTATCTAAGACACCTGTTATTTTATATCTATTTTGTGCTTCATCATTTAAAAATGCCCAGTTAGTAAATGCATAAGCAACTCCTGTATTATCATATCTAAAAACTTTATATTGATTTAAAGCTACTGAAGGTAAAATATGTTGAGCTACATCATCTTTTGATAAATTATCATAAACATTATGACTTTTATATAAACGTATTGTATCTTGTATATCTTGACTTTTATTCATTATGGTTTAGCGTCTTTACCTCTCCAAATATCTAAAGCAAATCCACCTAAAGTTTTTAAAATATCTGCCTTACCTGCATCAGATGCAGCTTCATTTCCTAAAGCAGCGATTGTAATATTAGCTTGTCTTTCTTCATAATTCTGTGCTGATTCATATTCCCATTTAGCAGCATCTCTCATTTCTTGCCATAAAAAAGATAATCCTTGATTACTCATATTAAATGAGTTCATAGCATTAGCTTGATTAACAGCATTTTGTCCTGCAGTATTTGCAGTATTCAATTGTCTTCGCCATTGTACATTTGCTTGTTCAACTAAGTTTGCATTCTGTGTATTAAATTTATTTCGTTCATTATCTAATTGAGAATTAAATTGTGCAATTTGTGTATTCAAAGTATTCTCTAATCTATCAGCTTCTAAAGTATTATTCTGATTTAAAGCTGCAACTCTATCTGCTTCAGTTACATTAAACTGACTCATCGCATCATCTCTTGCAGCATTCTGTGAATTAATTGTAGCTGCTAAATTATTTACAAATTGATTCATTTGATTTGTACTTGATGCATTAAACTGAGCAGCAGCATTTGTAGCAGCTTGGTCAGTTAACATACCTTGTTGTCTATTTTGTGTATTAACAACTTCTAATTGTTGAGCATTAGATAAGTTAGCCATATCCATTTGTAAAAAAGCTTGAGCATTAACTACAGCTTTTTGTTGAGCATTAGATAAATTTTGCATATCCATTGTAGCTAATTGTACAGCATTCTGCATAGTTGCTTGTTGAGTATTACTTAAATTTGCAACTTCAAAAGTTCTAAATAAATTAGAATTTGATATAGCAGTTTGTTGTGCATTATTTAAATTTAAAACATCAAACCCTGCAGTTGTTTGTGCATTAGCTAAAGCTGTTTGTTGACCAGAACTTAAATTAGCTAAAGCCATTTGTTGAGTTAACTGTGCTTGAGTTAATCCAGCTTGTTGTATATTAGCTAAGTTTGCTAATCTTACTTGTTGTTGTTGAGCAGCACCAGCTAAGATAGCTTGTTGCTCATTCATAGTATCAAGTTTATTAATTTCTTGAGCAAACTGCCCAGTAGCCATTTGGGCTTTCATATCATTCTCAGCATTAACTAACTGAGTTTGAAAATTCTGTTGTGCAGATAAAACTTCTGCTTGTTGTTCGTTTGTTAAATTCTGTGCAGCTCTTTGTTGTAATGCACTTGCATTTGATTGAGCTATAGGTAATGCTGATTGTATAATTGCATTAACTAATGCATCTCTACCAATAGTAGATTTACTTAAACCTCTTTGAGCTAAATTCTTTTCTACATTTTCTACTGCACCTCTTGCCCATGTAGGTATTGTACCTGTATCTATTCCATCTAACAAAGCAGTTATTTGAGTAGATACTAAAGCATCTGTAGGTAATGATGCAACTTGTGCTTGTACATCAGTTGGTTGAGCAACAATTACTTTAGTTACAGAAGCAGGATTACTTGCAATCGCTGCCTGAATATTTCCAGGTAGAGTTGCAGTTTGTCCAGCTACTGTAGCTGCAGTTCCAGATAATACTTGAGCTAAAGCTCCACCAGATAAATTTCCTGAAGCAGCTTGTGCTACTGCAGAACTTGTTGGACCTGCTGATGCTCCTGTTGCAGTACCAGATAAAGTTCCAGTTACTGTTCCAATTTGAGCTTGAGTTCCAACCGCACCTGCTTGAGCAGTTCCTGTTTTTGCAGCTCCTAATCCAGCAGTCATTGTTGAAGTTGTTGGAGTTGTAGGTGTTGCTGCTTGAGCTGCTGTTAAAGCAGTTGGTGTTTGAATTGTTTGTCCAGTTATTGTAGTTGTACCAACAGCAGTTGGAGTTGTTTGTTGTGTAGTACCTAATAATTCATCTGTTTGAACAGCTTGAGTTGTATAAGCTTGTTTTGCAGAATCAGCTAGTTCAGGAGCTTTAATTTGAGTTTTAGCATATCTATCTAAATACTCATCTCTTGTTCCAACTTTTTGCTGAACAGGTCTAGAAGCTGTAGGGATATTTTTAAAATCTCTAGCTTCATCACCGACTGCATATTTTTTTCTTTTAATTCTTTTTACTTTTGTTAACATTAGCCTACCATCATTGTTCTAATAACATGAATTAAATTCGCAGCTACTCCTGCAAATACAATCCATAATATTTTTTGTATTTGTGAAATCTTATAATCAAGATGAGATAAATGATTTTCTTTTATATTTTTAATTTCATTATTGATGAGTTTTAATTCACCATAAATTTCAATTATCTCTTCTCTATTGCTTTGAACTTTATCATCCATTATTATCTACCTTGTCCACGATATTTTTTAAAATTTCTCCGCTTAGACTTATTCATTGTTGAAGTTATAGGTCTTCTACCAAGACTGGTTCCTTTATAAACTGGTACATGAGCAACCTTATTATATAATCCTTTAATTTTTGACATCTCATAAAATTAAACTATTTCCTTTATCATTAAACTAAAGTAAATACAATGGCTCCGTCATTACCATGTCCAGCAGTTGAAGAACCACTATATCCTGCATTACCAGCATTAGTTGGTCTATTACTTCTTGTTCCATCAGGAGCAGTATAATAATTAGCACTATCGGTTATTGCTATTTCAAATCCTGTATTTGTTAAAAGACCGCCTCCAGTATTTAAAAATCCACTTCCACCGCCACCATTAGAATAGAAACCAGCACCACCACCACCTCCGTAGTAGCCGCCTCCTCCAGCACCGCCATTACCTTCTCCACCTTCATATTTTGCACCAGCAGAACCACTAGGACCTCTTCCACCTGTACCACCTGCACCACCTGCCGATTGTGTACCTTTGAGTCCTGGCGAAGCAGAAGTATCATCATAATAATAACCACCCCCATCACCACCAGTAGTTCCACCACCATACGATAATGGTGTTCCAGATTGACCACTATAAATACTACCACCACCGCCACCACCAGCAATTAATTGATAAATGGCACTTGTGTTGTTGTAGTCACTTGCTGTATTTGTAAGATTAAAACCTGATTGAGTGTAGAGTCCAAATCTTGTTGAACCTCCACCAGCTCCTACGTTAGTTGCATCATCATCTATAAGTCCATTGTCAGGAAATATAATATCAACATCACCAGGAACACCAGCTTTACCAACAAGAATAACATAAGTTGTTCCTTCTAATAAAGTTATTTGTCCACTAGCATTACCACCTGCACCACCACGTGCTTCATCAGCAGGTGAAATACTGCCTCCGCCACCAGCACCCCATAAATCTACATAAACTGACATATCAGAATTAACTGTAACAGTTTCATATCCATAAGTAGATTTGGTTGCAGTAGTACCAGGAGTAACAAATGTTGTTCCTGTTGAACCGATATATAATTTTGGATTAACAACTATAAAACTAAAACTTCTATCTGCTGTTTTGCCTCCTGCAGTTGCTCTACCACTAAAAGAAACTGTAGTATCATCATCCACATCAGTAGGGTCTCCTGATATAACTCCTGTTGAAGAATTTAAAGCCAATCCTGCACCAGTAATATTTGTACCACCTGTTTCAGTATAAGCTACTGTATCTCCTTCTGCATCTGCAGCGACTAATGTAAAATGGTCTCCTGTAGCTGATTCAGAAACACTTCCTAAACTTCCTGCCACAGTTGTCCAAGTAGGTGCACTATCAACATTAATTTGATTTGTTAAAGTACCAGTCGTTCCTGATGATTTTGTAATTTTAACATCATAAGGTTCTTTAGCATTTACAAAAGAAACTTTAGTAATAACAGCAGTAATTTGTGTTGCACTATTAATTGTAGTAGTTGCTGCTGTAACTTCTGTTGAATCATCTCCAACAAATGAAGCTATATCTCCTGTAGAAAAATTTCCACCTGTTATAACAAATGTTTGATTTCCACCAGCTCCACTATCAACTTCAGTAACATCTATGGATGAAACTACTGGAGAAGGTTCTAATACTGTAAATGAACCAGCATCTTTACCTTCAAATTTTCCTGTAGTAGAATTAAATCTAAATTGACCTGTTGTAGAACCTCGTTGTGCTGTTGTACCTACAGCTACTTTACTACCTTCAGTACCAGTATCATTAAGATTTGTTATAACTTGACTTTTATATTTTATACTATCGTAAGTTGCCATTATTTATCCTTTAATAACCATCCTTGTGTTGCATTATAATAAATTAAAGCAAAACCTGCTCGTTCAGTTGAAACATCTAAGTTTGCTGAAGCACCTTGAATTTTGCTACTTCCATTTAAAATTGTTAAATCGTTTGTGTCAAAAGTTCCTGTCGCATCAAGAAATCTTATTGTATCACCTATTGTAGGTGAGGGTAAAGTCACATCAATATCATTACTTGATGTATCACAAAAATATCCTTTTCCTGCCTCCGCTGTAAAATCTGCTGATTTACTTTCCCAAGTAGGTACTATAATAGCACTAAGTGAAGTTGTAAGTTTTGCAGATGTAACTGTATTATCTGCAGGAGTTGTAATCAATCCAGTTCCAAAATGAATTATTGAATTCATTGTAGAAGTTGAAGCCATTGAAACTCCAAAAGTTATTGTAGAACCATCTACTGTATAACTAGCAGGTGCTTGAATAATTCCATCTACTTCAATTAATAAACTATTAACTGTAGAAGGAATAAATGCAACTGAACCTTTAAGAATATTATAAGGTCCTGCAGAATTAGTAAAAGTTATATTATCTAAAACTTCTATCTGACTAAAATTTTCAATACCTCTTCCTATATAAGCCATGTGTTTTTACCTTGCGACTCCTGCTTTTGAATTACTTGATACTAATGGATATTCGGCAAATGCCATGTAGATATAATTATAACCATTAGAGTTTACATCGCTTTCGCTTCCTCTAAATTTAAAACCATTAGAAAGTAAATCACAAGCAAAAGGTGCTGTTGTTGTTTCTAGTGTACTAGCATTAGCAAATAAAACATTTTGATTCACATTATAGCCTGGTCTTTTATTATCGTTAATTACCCAATTACCTGTAAAAGCACCTGAAGGCATCCTACACATAACCCAAGCTGGTCTAAATCCTGTATAGACAAAAGGTCCATCAGCATTTCCATTTCCTTGATACCCTCCTATTCTTGAATAACCTTTTTTATCTGCAAAAACGTAAGCGACATAATCATTACCTGAAGTATTAGCTTCTGCTCCTGCTCCAAGACTAAAGACTGTTGAAGTAGGTAAGGTATTATTCCACATTACTACACTTCCAGCCTCACCTGCGGTGGTATTTAAATTTATATATTGTGCTTTACCTACATTGGCATCATAATTAAACCAATCTTGTGCAGTATTAAGTCTCTTGGTTATAATCATTCTAGGAACTGCTCCTAATCCATGAGCTATCGTTCCTGCTGTATTATCTCCTGAGTATGTATAAATTCCAAAACCACTTGTGGCATTGTATGAATAGCTAGTTACAGCATGAGTTCCCCCAGATAATCCTGTAGTCGTTCCTGCTTTCCAGTTCCAACCTACATAACCATCACCACCTGCTCTATTAACTTCATTTGAACTGCCAAGAGTAAAACCATCGGCACCCCAAGCTGTTAACATAGCAGAATCATTTGATTCCGAATCATCAGTATTAACTACTAATCTTTCTTGAACTCCTCTAACACTATCAAAAATTACATGGGAATAATTACTTGGTCGGTTTTTTATCCATGTTATATCAGGTTGAAATCCTACACCTGTAACTGCGTGAGAACTTCCTGTTCCATTATACAAAACAGTATTAAAAAAATCGCTAGGTTGAAAATCTATATAAGTTGCCATTATGATTGGTCTCCTAAATTAGTTGTACAAATTGCATAGTATCCTGCTGGTACGTCATATTCAAATGAACCTATTCCTGCATCATCTGCATTTGCTGAAGCAACCGCAGTTGTTCCAAAATAACCATTACCAAAATTCATACTCCAAGTATAGTCATTAGCTGATGCATCAGCTCCTGCCGCTATCTGAAAAACACCTTTAGAAGTGACATCCGTTTCCATACTAATACTAATTGCACCTGTACCAGTAGCTCCACTTGTAGGAACTCCTGAGTTTTGCCATACACCATTCTTTGAAAAATATAATTTATTATTTGTTAAATCTATTGCAACGCCTATTATATCTCCTGCAGTATAAGTATCTCCATAAGAAGTATTAGTATTGCTATTTCTATAATCTCCATCAACACCTCTATAAGACCAGTCAGAGGGATAATGTCCTAATTCATGTGCTGTACTAACAACAATACTAGAACTTACTCCTATCATCCAATCGTTTCCGCTTGTAGAAACAATAGCCTTACCTTCGCAATACCATTTTCCTGAACTTACACCCATTGTTGAACAGGCAGGTGCAGGGTGGTCACTTTTGATTGTAAGATTACCATCGCTATAAGTCATGTTTGGATAATAATTATCCGCAACATTCATCGTAGGAAAATTATTATCAGGAGTATCTTTAGTTTGTGTCATTGTTCCTGAAAGTGTAAAATCATTTGTATTACCACTACTATCGTCTCCATAATTCGATGTATCTTGATATTTTAAAAAGAAGCCATTGTTTCCATAAGTGACTGAAGGAGAAGGTTCTGCAATCCAAATTCCTGATGTTGCATCAAATTCACCAAAGTCTGAAGCTGCGTATGCTTGTCCATCACAGAAATGAGTATGAGCTAAAACTCCAGTAAAATTAGCTGAGCCATCACTTCTTCTACCTAGTTCTACTACTCTAGTATCTGCATTCATTGTGCAAACTTGACTAGAACTAGGATTTGTATCAAGTGAAAAAGAAGTTTCTTCAACTCCATTAACGTAAAGACGCAGTCTGTCTCCTGCTGAAGCATTGGCACTATCATAAACAACAACGATATGGTACCAAGCTCCAACATCTCTAAATACTCTATTTGTAATGAGTCTTCCGCCTGTTCCAACACTTGCTATATTTCGAATATCTATAAAATCAGTATCATTAAATCTTATATAGAATAAATTAGAACCATCTACATAAGTCGTAAAGATATTCTCAACTGCTGAATGACCTGCTGTAGCCAGTTCTCCTCTTTTAATCCATGAACTCCAAGTCCATTTAAGATTATTTGTAGGAGTACCCTGTGTGTCGGTTAAATATGTCGTAGCCATTAATTAAACTGTCCTCCTTGACCTATTGAAAAGCTCCAAGACATACTGAAAGCTCTTGCTGCAGTTTGTCCTTCTGCATCTGTAGCGGTAACTGTAAAATTATCAGTCGCTGCTGCAGAGTGTTCAGTTTGTGTACCTGTTATTGTACAACTTCCAACACCTGTTGTAAAAGTTAATCCTGTTGCTATACCTCCACTTGTTATAGCGAATGATGTAGCATCTGTAGCTGTTAAGGTTTGTGTAGCTATTGCTGCACTTCCTGAAAAAGTTCCTAATGTTCCTGAAGCTGTCACCCATGCAGGTGCATCACTAACAGTTAGTAAAGCAGTTGAACTTCTAACAGCATTACCATCATTATTTTCTACTCTTAAAAAATATGTACCATCTGTAGCTAAAGTAAATGTTGCTACA
>VTLG01002856.1_pt1 | contig 16551 bp, 23 predicted proteins | sample 4694571 | NCBI WGS metagenome assembly VTLG01 (sample SAMN12604809, study PRJNA352737) | marine metagenome | biome: ENVO:00000447; feature: ENVO:00000209|ENVO:00000569|ENVO:01000036; material: ENVO:00002151; isolation source: viral sequences binned using virsorter ...
ATTTACAATAGTTATCTTTCAAACTTAGGAGATTTTACTTATTTAAAATCTGCTGGTAATTCTACTGCTGGACACGGTATAGCTATGGTAGCAGATAGTGTATTTGCAGTAGGAGATACAAGTAATGAAACTGGCAATCCAGATAATGATGCTGCTGACCCATTTACAGATACTTGGTTTACTGTAAATGGAAGTGGAAATGGAGTCTTTAAAGGTAGCGTTACTGCTACAGATTTAGATATTAGTGGAGATGTTGATGTAGACGGAACATTAGAAACTGATGCACTTACTATTAATGGTACAGCATCAGTTGCTTTTACATCTGCAGACCATAGTAAGTTAGACGGAATTGCAAGTGGAGCAACAGCTAATACTGGAGATATAACTTCAGTAACTGCTGGTACAAATTGTAGTGGTGGAGGAAGTAGTGGAGATGTTACTATTAATGTTGATGATGCTTTTATTACAAATAATGCTGATGATACTATGAGTGGTATTTTAACAATATCTGATTCTAATGATTTACCTTTAAGAGTTCTATCTACAGATGCAGCTTGTGGTATAGCTTTAGGCGATAATAGCACAACTTCTAATTATACTACTATTGTAGCTACTGGCGATAGTAAACTGGAATTTAATGTTAATAATACCGAAAGACTTGAATTGGGAGCTGGTAGTAATGGAAATATATTTAGAACAGATCACGGATATATACAATTTGGTCCATTAAATAGTGGTGGTACACACATTTATACTGATACATCACAATTCTTTTTTAACAAAAGATTGACAATAGGTGTAACAAGTGGGGAAAGTATTATTGGTGGATATGGCGACCAAGCAGATTTAGTATTAGCAAGAAATCACGGAGATACAGACCACGACGCTATTCATATTGGAGATAATGATATTGAGTTCCATTGTAACGATGTTGAGATAGTAAGTTTTAATTCTTCTGGTATTACTACAAGTGGTAGCGTAACTCTTGCAAGTTTTGTTCTTGACGGTAATACTATTTCTGGCATTGATGATTCTGGAGAATTTACTAATGATGATGCTCACATTATGACTTCTGCTGGAGTAGAAGATAAAATTTTAGGTTATGGTTATACTACCAATACTGGAGATATAACTGCAGTTACTGTTACTGCAGGTGACGGTTTAACTGGTGGTGGAACTGCTAATAGTGGAGATTTTAGTAAAACATTACACATAGGTGCAGGAACTGGTATTACAGTTAATTCTAACGATATTGCTGTAACAGCTGCACAGACTGGTATTACATCTGTAAAGAATACTTCTCTTGTAGTAGGTAGAGATAGTGATAACGGTATTCATTTCTCTACAGATAATGCAATCAAAGTAGAAGTAAATGGTGTACAAGATGAATTTAGATTTGTTGCTGGTGGAGAGTTTCACGCAGACGCAGATATTGTTGCTTTCTCAAGTACAACAGCTTCTGATAGAAACTTAAAAGAAAACATTGAAGAGCTACCATACGGCTTAGATGATGTTATGAAAATGAGAGCTGTAGAGTTTGATTGGAAAAAAGACAAAGCTAATGGCAAAGAAAGAGGACACGACATTGGAGTTATTGCTCAAGAAATGGAAGAAGTAATACCAGAAGTAGTAAAAGAATATGAAGGGCTACAAGGTAAAGACAACTTCAAAGCAGTTTCCTATTCTAAGATAGTGCCAGTATTAATTAAAGCAGTACAAGAACTCAAAGCAGAAATAGAAGAGTTAAAGAAATGACTTTAACTGCTTCTGGACAAATAAGCATTAGTGATATTAATGGGGAGTTTGGCAGAAGTGGCACGACTGCAAATAGTTCATTAGAAGATTTATCTGACGGAACAGTTGCAACTATCAATACTGTTAATGATAGTGCAGATAGACCAGACGGATCTGCTCCTCACTCTATGTCTGAGTTTTATAGTTATGACCACGACGCAGCAGCAGCTAATGCTTCTTTTGGTACTTGGAGTGATACAACAATTAGATTTGTAGGATTAGAGCCAGGAGATGATATTGTAACACACGCAAATACTACAAACTCTATGACTGATGCTAGTGGAACTATGAGTGTAACAAATACTGTTACATCTGGAACAGCTAAGGGTAGTTTAAGAATTTCTTTAGGTGCAGATAGTGATCCTGGAACTTGTAGTACAAGTAGTTTTGATGCTGATTTTAAAACTTTAAATGGAGAATATACTGGAGTTAATTTTACTGGAAGTGTTGTTTGTAATGCAAGATTTGCTTTTTTACCACATAGTGCTGTTACAGAATCAGTTAATAGAACAATTACTTTCACAAATAATAATACAAGTAATACTGATGTTACTTGTTTTACTGCTGTTAGTAGTTTTGGACAAGGATTCTGTGTTGGAGAATATGTTCCTGTAAATTGCAAAGATTATTATAAACATATTAGCGAATTAGAAGTTGGAGATATGGTTATGTCTTACAACTTTGAAACAAATTCTGTTGAAGAAGTAGAAATACTAAAAATAGAAAAACCAATGCACAGCGATTTAGTGGTTTATAGATTTGAAGATATGGAAGATATACAGTACAAACACGATAACACTCTAACTATCAATAGAGGTATTACAATTACCAAAGATCACCCTATTTACAAAGCAGACGGAACTATGGTATGTGTTGATCCAGCAAAAGCAAAAGAGTTATATGACTTAGATGCAGAAGAAATACAAAAAAATGATGAAATAAGATTTATGGATAAGACAAGAAAAGTTATCAAATACTTAGATAGTCCAGAAGAAATACAAACTTATACAATACTTACAAAGAATAATAACTTTTTTGCAGGTGGTGTATTAGTACACTCAGAGATTTCATAATGGCTATTACTTACAGAGGAATAAGATTTGCAGGTTATAATAAACCTAAGAGAACACCAAGACACCCTAAGAAGTCACACGCTGTTTTAGCAAAATCAGGTGGTAAAATTAGACTTATTAGGTTTGGACAACAAGGAGTACGAGGAGCAGGAAAGAATCCTAGAACAGCAGCAGCAAGAGCTAGGAGAAAATCATTTAAAGCACGACACAGAAAAAACATCGCTAGAGGTAAGATGAGTGCTGCTTACTGGGCGAATAAAGTAAAATGGTAAAGGATTAAAAAATGGAAGTTGGAAAAGATACAAAATTTACACTAAGTATAGAAACTGCTGTTAGTATTGGTGTTACAATATTTATGGTAGTAGGATTATGGTTTAACTTACAAGCTGATATACAAGAAGCAAAAGAGCTTCCTGAGCCACCAGTAAGTAGAACAGAATATGATTTAAAAGATCAGATGATTCGTAATAGTATTATGAATACAGAAGATAAAGTTGAAAAACTAGAAGAAAAAGTAGATGATATTAAAGAAGATACACGCAGTATTAATGATACTCTACTAAAAATGAATAATAATTAATATGAGGTACAAAGATGAATTATTACTATGGTATGGTATGGTTGCTTGGATTATTTTTATGGCAATCGCCCTTATACTCTCAGTCAGTTAATTTAGATAGTTTCCAAAAAATACAACTTATGAGTTTAGAAGAGTGTGCAGTAGTGCAAGTAAATGCTTCTTGGAATTACGCAAATAGACTGAAAATTGAAAAATTAAAAGATTGTTACATAGCAGAAATTGATCTTGCTAATAAAAATATTGGTGCAGTTATTCAAAAAGAGTGGAATATTAAAACTGTACCTACTATAATTATATTAGAAAAAGGCAAGGAAGTAATGAGATTTGAAGCAGGAATATCAATGAAGTTTAAAGAGGACGAAGTTCTGAAAAAAATTAAAGAGGAAATACAATGAAGCACAAAATGAAAAAAAAGAAAAAAGGTTTAACAGCCAAACAAAAAAAATTACCTATGGCTTTACAGAAAGCAATACTAAAAAAGATGCGTAAATAATGGCTAGAAAAAAGAAAGCAAAATCGAGAGTCAATCAAGCAGGAAACTACACCAAACCTGGATTAAGAAAAAGAATATTCCAGCGTATTTTACGAGGTAACAAAGGTGGTAATCCTGGACAATGGAGTGCAAGAAAAGCACAAATGTTAGCACTTGCTTATAAACGAGCAGGTGGTGGTTATAGATAATGGCTCTCAAGAAATCACAAAAAAGTCTACGCAGGTGGACAAAACAAAAATGGCGTACCAAGTCTGGTAAGCCGTCGTCAAAAACTGGAGAAAGATATTTGCCAGAAAGATTGCTAAAAGCAATGACTAAATCAGAATACGCATACGAAACTCGCAAGAAAAGAAAAGCAAAGAAAGCAGGAAAGCAACGAGCTAAGTATTCTGCTAAAACAAGAAAAAAGATGCGTAGATATTCATAATTTATTATATTCTTAGAAATATAAATAAAGTAAGGAATACTATGAAACTAGAAGAACAACAATCGAAATTAAAAGAATTAGTAGATCAATTCAATCAATGTAACGAGCAAATTACAATGCTACAAGCAAATAATGCAGAATTGCGTATGCAGATAGCAAAACAACAAGGAGTTATAGAGGCACTACAATCTTTAGATAAAGGCAAAAAAAATGCCAAAACTTAATGTAGTAGCAGGTATAATAGATAAAGTAGCAGATAAAATCGATGACTTTACTCTGGACAAAGCAGAAAAAGCACAACTCATACAAGAGATTAACAAGGCACAAATTGAGGTTAATAAAGTTGAAGCCAATAGCAATAGTTTGTTTGTTGCAGGTTGGCGTCCTTTTGTTGGCTGGACTTGTGGAGTAGCTTTATGTTATCACTTCGTACTACAACCGTTCTTACTTTTTCTTGTATATTCATTTGGCTATCAAGTGGATTTACCAGTATTCGATATGAGTACATTGACGACAATACTACTTGGACTTCTCGGTTTAGGGGGTATGAGGAGTTTCGAGAAAGTCAAGAGATCGGCGTAATGAAATTTGATGATATAATAGAAAAAGTATTACAACACGAAGGGGGATATGTTAATGACAAAGACGATCTTGGTGGAGAAACTAACTATGGTATTACAAAACGCTTTTATCCTCATTTAGATATAAAAAATCTAACAAGAGAACAAGCAAAAGAAATATACTATAAAGACTATTGGATTCCCTCCAAAGCGTCTAAACTTCCTGAAGATTTACGATACGCCTATTTTGATTGCGTTGTTAATACTGGACAATATCGTGCAGTAAAAATATTACAACAAGCGTGTAATAATAAAAATACATTTGAAATTAAAGAGGACGGCAAGATTGGTGCTGCAACAATATCTGCTTGTAAAAAATTAGAGGCAGATAGATTTATTTCATATAGAATTTTATTTTATTCTTTGCTAATTTCAGATAACCCTACACAAGAAAAATTTTGGTATGGTTGGTATAAAAGAGCCAAAGGAGAGTAAATGCCTACATATATAACATCACGAGATTTAAAAGATGCTTTTCCAAACTTAGATGAATTTGATACAAAAAAACCTATATATAGTTGGATTGTAGATTCAGGAAGTAGATATGTATCACACGATTCTGGATTAGTAACTGCATTGTTTGTAGACGGCTCTAATCAAGGATCGGCACAAGCAAACAAAGCTGCAGTAGATGCAAATGGAGAGTGGTTTTATGATAGTTCTATAGACGCAGTATATTACTACAACGATAGTAGTACACCAGAAGATTTACTTATGGAAGCAGGGGAAGATTTTGCAACTCTTAAAACCAGAGTTATGAAAGACGCAAGTGATTATGTTGATTCAAAACTTGATTCCAACTTACCAAGAGAGCAGTTTTTATTAAAAGACGGAACATACGACTATCTTATAAGAAGATTAACTTCACTCATAGCAGCGTTTTTTTTAGTAAAAGGAAAAGATCCAACAAGTGAAATCGCAGAAGCATTATTTCAAGAAGCAGAAATGCACATTAACGACTTAAATAGTGGTAAAGCTAAGTTAAGTTATATGAATACAGGAGATGCCTCTAAAGGAATTGTAAGGCAAATATCTGTGTCTGGAAATCTTAATATTGTTGATACTAGAGGCAATTACTTTGGTAGTTATGATAGACTGAAAGTTATTGTTACAACTGGTGGTGCTATTGGTACTGCAAAATATTCTGTTTTTGCAAAAGATGATGATACTCTAAAAAATAATCAAATATTAACAGATGAAGTAATAAATGGAGATTATCAAGATTTAGCAGCAGGATTACAAGTAAGATTTCAAGGATCATCAGATAGCTCTACTGCAACACAAAATGATGAGTGGGAAGTAGAAGTTACTGGTATATATGAAGAAGTGGAAAACGCCTCTATGAGATCAGTCAAGATGACTCGTAAAGATTTTAAGCAATTCTATCGAGGTAAAAATGGCAGTCGCATCTACTAATGCTTGGAAAGTAGATATAGAAGAAACTCTACAAAATGCAATAAGAAACGAGTTTAAATCATCAATGCCTATTTTTCGTGACAAAGAAAATAAAATTAGAGGAAATCAATTTGCTATCATTAAGGGAGATAACTCTGTGTCTGATAATAATATGTTTACCAGAGTATCAAATGCTTACAATTTAACACTTGATTTTTTTATGGCAGATAGATTAAGAAATGAAAATACTGTGAAAAAATTTTTTAAAACTATATCAAGAATTGAAGAATCTATTTATTCTGTTATGGAAATTGTACCTACATATAAACCAGAGGTAAGTTCAATATCTTATGATGACGATATAATAAACGGATATAGAACTGCTACTTTTAATATAACTATTAGGAGTGTAAGATAATGGCACTTACTATTACAAATATAACCTATGATAAAATTATGACACCTCTGCGTGAAAAGTTGCGAACAGAATTTAAGGGATCTTTACCTATATACTTTGACAATATGTCTAAAGATATAGGAACAAAGTCTTTAAGAATATATCCAACTGCACAAACATTGCAAGAAAAAAGAACAAACAGTTATATGAATCTATATGATATAGAAATGGACTATACAATAAAAACAAATATAAACAATGAAAAAGCACTTGATGAAATGTATAAAGATGTGAGTAGAATAGAAACAGTATTGTTTAATAATTCTAATGGTGGCAGTATACCTTATTTTTATGCAGGTATGCCTTCTATAGATCATAATATAGACACAGATATTAAAAATGTTTACACCTCAAGAATATCAGTTCCTGTTCTATATGAAGAAGTACACGAGAAGTTTACAAGATTTGTTACCTCTAATGATAAATTCTTTGTACTTTCAAACGGATCTTTTTATATTGTAAGGAGTTAATTATGGCTAAAAAATATAAATTAAAAGACGAGCAAATACCTAGAAAACCTAGTTTTTTAGGATTAGATTATTCAGATTGGGCAAAACTTAATAGTGGCGAAGCTGTAGAATTAGATAAAATGCCAGAGTTAGCAAAAGACTATTTAGAAGAAATTAAAGCAAAAGTAAAAGAGGTAAAATAAAATGGCAAATTTAAAAGCATCATTTTCTCCAAAAGAGTTTGAACTGGCTATTGCACACGAAGAAACAGTAGGTACAGCTACTTCAACATTAACAAATTTTAAACTATTAAATATTGATTCAATCGAAATGCCTTCATTAAATCCACAACAGGTTTTAGATGTAAGACACGGAGCAGGTAGAACATTAAAAGAAGTAGATCTTTTCTTATCAAACGATCTTACCGTAAAAGAAATTAGTTTTTCAGGTATTGCAGATGCTACAGTTTTACCATTATTATTGAAGAATATTACTCAAACAAGCAATGTTGCAAGTTTGCATATTCCTGCTTCATACGATCCAAGTGAATTAAAAGTTGGAGATGCAGGTGCAGATGCAGGTACATCAACATTTAGCGTATTATTAGGAGTTCCTGAATCAAATAACTCAATGTTATTTACTGCTTGTGTATTAACATCTTTAACTTTAAATGGAGATATTGCTGAAGAATCAGGTAGAATTAAAATGTCAGGTACTTTTAAAACAGGTAAAAAACCAAGTTTTACTGACAATAATAATCCAAGCGATACATCGCATTTTAATACCAACTATTTCGTAACAGATTACGAAGGTACAAATGCAGCACAAGTTATTGCAGGATTAACTTCTCCTATTATGAAATCATTTAGTTGCACACTTGATAACGATGCTCAATTTATGGGATTTGACTCATCTGGCAATTATCAAATTATTGCAAGAGCTTTACCAGAAGCTATGGTAACATTTGATTCAGTTATTAAGTATGACGCAGATACAGACGGATTAGTCGCTACCTTTGAAGGACAAGACGGATCATCAACTGTTGCTAATACTTTAACTGGAAAAGACGGTGCTACTAGAAATGTAGATATTTCAATACCTAAATCAGTAATTACAGATGTATCTTTTTCAGAAGAAGAAGCTATGTTTTTATCTGTAAGTACAAGAGGTGTTGCAGGAACATCTGGTAACTTAGTTGCATTTACAATACAGTAAACAAATAAAGGATAATCAATGTCTAAAAAAATAACACTTAAGAGTGGTATTAAAGCTACTCTAAAAGAGATGTCTGTAGACGATTTTGACAAATGTATGGACGCAGTTGTCGTTGATACAGTAGACGGACAACCAGTAATAAAAAATCAATTTGGTTTAAGTACGCTATGGATTAGATCAGGCGTAGAGTCAGTAGATGATAAGTTTATTAAGTCTTTGTCAATAGACGATAGAGCAGAACTGCAAGTAGCTATACAGGATTACAATAGCTTGGGGGAATAGAATCCCTCTCACTAGAATTAAATATATTGTTAGATGATTGGTGTGAGGGTTGCAAATATTCTACCTTTCCATATAAAGCTAAGTTACCTCTTAAAAAGAATAACAGCGTTCACACCTTTACATCTATGGACGATGTATGGGAAGTCATAGGACTTTTAAAAGAAGAGTTAATAGAACACAATAAAAAATCAAAAAAGAAATTTGAATTGCATCAAGCAATCGTATCACATTTACCGTTTTTTTCTTGCCCTAATCATTTCTTAAGCAAAGAATATCAAAGAGATATACAAAAGTTTATATATTGCAAAAAGATGAAAGTACCACCTTTTCCAGGATCATACGGAAATCAACCAAAAAAATGGATTGATAAGTGCAATGTTATAGAAAAAATGTTAAATTATATTCAATCACAACAATATAAAATAAAAGAAAATGGCTGAAACAGATTTAAAAGTACAGGTACGGTTTGAAGCAACTGGAGATAAAGAACTAGCAAAAGCATTTACTGCTGCTGCAAACGCACAAAAAAAACTAGATGATGCAACAAAAAAACTTGCTGCTGCACAAAAAAAAGCAAGAAAACAAACAGGATTATTTGGAGTAAGTTTTAACAGATTAACAGGTAGTGCAGGTAAAGCAAGAATTAGTTTTGCAACTTTTCGTTCACAATTACTTCTTTTAACTTTTGCATTTAACTTAGCAGATAGAACAGTTGGTAAATTAGTGAGAGCTTTTTCAGAACAAGAAAGAGCAGTAGCAAAATTAAATCAAACATTACGATCCACTAAGTTTGCTGCAGGTGTTAGTTCACGAGAATTGCAAGGACTTGCTTCACAAATGCAAAGATTAACAGGTATTGGAGATGAAACAATACTATCAATGCAAGGTGTTTTATTAACCTTCACACAAATTAAAGGACAAGTATTTAAAGATGCTACAGAAGCAATATTAAATATTTCTGTTGCACTTGGACAAGATTTACAGCAATCTGCAATACAGGTAGGTAAAGCACTAAATGATCCTGCTCGTGGGGTAGCAGCATTGCAAAGAATTGGTATTCAGTTTACCGATCAACAAAAAGCAATGATTAAGCAGTTAGATAAAACAAATCAAACTGTAAAAGCACAAGAAATTATTTTAAAAGAACTAGAAATACAATTTGGTGGAACTGCATTAAATGTAGATGCTACAACTATAGCATTTGGTAGATTAAGTTCTGCATTTGGAGATTTGCTTGAAACTGGTGGTGGTAAGCTAGAGCCATTTATATTAGGTATTACAAAATTAACAACAGAGTTTGTAGAATCTTTAAATGAAACACCTAGCAATCAGTTTACAGAGTTTTTTGCAAGTTTAAACAAAGAATCTCAAAAGACTATTAGTTTTCAAAATAATTTAGGTAATGTGTTAGATGATAAAGTGTTATCTATAATGAAAGAAATAGGTTTTGCTTCAGACGATTTAGACTTACAAAAATTTTTCAATGAATCAAATGAACAAAGAGTTATTGAGTTTGGAAACGCATTGAGAGATAATCCTAATAAAGCATTGCAAATGTTAAATCAACAGTTAAGAGATATTCCAACTACTGAAGTAACTTTTTTTGATGACTTAATTAAAACATTGGAAACTGGACTACCTGGAGTGAACATAGAGCAACTAATGACTGATAGTGGTGCATTTGGATTTGATAATTTATTTGGAAAATTTGATGATAAACTTTTTGAGTTTACCAATGATGCAAGAAATGTAAGTGTTACAGAATTAAGAAGTTTCTTTAATGAGGTTTTAGCAGACGGCGTTTTAACACCAGAAGAACTGACTAAAACTTTTAATGATAATGATTTTATGACAAATATAGCAGCTGCTATGGCATTAAACTTCGGAGATTTAGGAGATACAAGCGATATGGCAAATGTATCTCCCTTTGCAGATATATTAGATCGAATATTTGGTGGAGAAATATCTTTTGATGAAAATCAAGCAACCATTGATCAAATAAATTTATTAAGAGAAGCAGTATTAAAATATATGCAAGAAACTGGTATTCCAATAACAGACGAAAAAAGTTTCTTAGAAAAACTCGGAGATGATTTAGTAAAATTTAAAGAAAATAATGAGGACGGAATCAAAGCGTTTGATGATCTAGCAGGTGCAGCAATGCAGTTTTCTAAAGGTAACAAAGAAGTTACTATATCATTATTAAGACTTCGCCAAGCGTTAGCTATTGGTAATACTCTATTAGCATTTACAGAAGCATTGAAAGAAGGAAGTATTGGTAAAGCATTTAGTTTATTTGCTGCAGGTATGACAAAAGTCGCACAATTTAAATCACAGATAGATGCAGCAAGAAAAGCAGCAATAGGTGCAGATTTTGTTACACAAGGAAAACAAATGATTATGGTTGGAGATAATCCAACAGGTAGAGAAAGAGTTCAAGTAACACCTCTCGGTAATACAGGTGGATCTCCAGGTGGAGATAGTTCTGTTACTATTAACTTAAATGGTAATATACTTGGTACAGATGAGTTTGTAAGAGATACGCTTATACCAGAAATAGAAAATGCCGTTGGGAGAAATCTTGCGTAATGGCATTAACACTCGAACAGGATTATAGAGATGCTTTAGGACAAGGTTTTTCTGAATCTTGGTTAGTAGAAATATCTAATGAAGGTGGTAGTGGCACAGCAGCATATATTCGCTTAGGAACAGAAGAAGTAGGATCAGATGCAAGTAAATATCACGCTTTAATTTTAAATAATATGTCACTTCGTGAATCTATTGATTTAGAAAAAGGTACGGCAAAAACAGGAAATATAACGATAACTTGTCACAATGGACAACTATCCAATCACTCAAACGCAAAACTATCTCAAGAAATATTAAATCAAGGAACAAGATATTACTTGAATAATACTGTAACGGTAAAATCTAAAGTTGGTAGTATATCAAGCAGTAATTATTTAACTATATTTACAGGTAGACTTAAAGATGTAAAGTTAAATAGCAATCATCAAGTAACACTTACAATCGCATCTGCTACGCCAATAGATTTTATTAAGATACCTGAATATCAATCTATTGCAGGTAACTATTTTCCTATTGTATATGGAAATTATAAAAATGCACCTGCATCTAACTCAGGTAGTCAAGACTTTATTGACGATGATACAGATGTAGCAGTATTCCCTGTACAAGTAGATACAATTAAAGGCGATGTAGGATATAATTGTTTAGTACATAGCAGTTCTACTGTTTTTGGAACAGCTACTGATAGTGGTAAAGATATAGGTGCTATCGGCGACGGATCGATGATAGCTAGTTCAGAAGATAATACAATAGATATTATAAATTCAGGATCAAATACCGTATTTAATGCAGGAGATATAATACAGGTAGATAGTGAAAAAATGCTTGTGTTGAGTAGTGCATTAGTTCCTTCAACTTTTGAAAGTTTGTTTGTTGTCAGAGGTTTTGCTAATACTACTTTGGCAGAACACGCAGACGGTGCAAGTATATTTAATGTTCCAATTACAAGTGGATCAGGTAAATTACATTATTCAGTACCTGACGCAGTAAGAAATCAAGATAACTATCCTTTATTTTCTCCATTAAATAGTTCTGGTGTATTTGTAAATACCTATGAAACTCAAAATGCGTCAGGAGATTTAATAGAAGATGATAACAGAAAAATAACACAAACTCCGTTAGACCTTGAAAGAAGTTATAAGTATCGTCCACGAATTGATGATTTAATTATACAACCAAAAGCATTAGTTAGTCCTAGTGGACATAGCAGCAATATAACTGCTAATATTACAGAAGATAGCACAAATACTAGAACAAAAGCAAATGATACAAGTAATACAACATTTGCAGAATTTGATCATAGCATATCATTTTCGAGCAGTATGACAAATTCAGACACAGATACAAGAGATAAAGTCATATTTAAATTTAAAAATACAAAAGATGATCATAAAGTAACTGAATATAAATTGACGGTACTTTACGATGTAGCATCATATACTAATGGTTTAAGTGGTAGTGACAGTCAAGACGGATATGAAATACAAATACAAGCAACTGGAAAATACGGAAACGGTAAATCTTCTAATGCTAATGATATATCTTTTGATAGCAATACAACAGACAGATCTAAAACATTTAATTTCTTATCAACATCAGACTTTACAAACGCTGACGGCAATCCACCAAGTGAAATAGAACTTGCTATCGAATTTGAGTGTTTTAATGCTCGTGCTAATAATAGTGCGTCATCTACTGTTAAAATAAAAGATATATTTTTAACAATTTCATCAAAAATTGTACCAGAAAGTGATAGTGATGTAAATCCTTTGGAACACGAATCAGCAGTAAAAGCAGTTAAAAAACTATATTGTGGTGGTGACGGTGCTACAAAACATTTTAGTAGTGGTGTAGTAGATAATATAGCAGATATGCACAGGGATATACTTTCAAGATATGCAGGAAGAGGTGGATCTTCTGAAACACCAGAAGGATATAGTGATTTAGCGTCTGCAAGATCTGCTTGGAAGATACAATATTGGAATACTAAACCCTTAGAAATTGCAAAGTTATTAGACAAATTACAGTTTGAAGGTGGATTTATATTTAGGTTTAGAACTAGTGACGAAAAGCCACAATATATACATATACCAAATGGCAATCCAACAGTAGATCATAAAATAGGATTAGAAGATATATCTAATTTTGATTTATCTGTAAGTCCTATTGATAGACTTGTTACAAAAAGAATTATAAAATATCAAAAAAGTCCAATAACAAATCAACAAATTTACGAGCAAACAGCAGAAGATACTTCAAATTCAATACGATCAAATTATAATATACTAAGCAATGAAAATATAGCAACTAATGCTTTGGATATATTAATAGATGACGGAGATTTAGATAAATCAACATCTGCTATAAATACTGGATCAGGAAATAGAAATGACAGTTTTGCTAATTATTATAGAACTATAAATGGTATTCCAAAGTTTACGGCTAATGTAGAAATAATAAACTCGCAAAGTTCTAATAGTGGCGATAGTAGTAAATATTTCTATGGTATGGAAGTAGGAGATTTTTGTCAGTTTGAAAGCACGGTAATAAATAATATGCCTGTATTTAACGGATTAACTACAAGCACTATATTTATAGTAATTTCTATTACAAGAAGTCCAGGTAGTTTAAAAGTTGTTTTGAGAGAAATATAAAAAGAGGTAAATTAAATTATGGCTATACAATCTGCAAAATACTCAACAGCGTCTAATGGATCAGACAAAGCAACTTATTCTCCAAGTCGTAATCCAAATATAGCGTCAGATCAACCAAAAGAGTATGACGGTATAGTTGCTAGAAAGTCTTTGAGTGGTAAAACATACGCAGTAGCAAATCATAATACTTCAAGATTTTCAAGAAAGTTATCATACTCAAATTTAAGTGTTGCTGATAAAAATAAATTAGTGGCTTTATTTGATTATGCCAAAGGACAACTAAATTCTTTCTTTTATAGCGAAGATGATTTTTCTACTTCTAACGAAGTTCGCTTTGTAAATAACAAATTAAACATATCAGAAGTGGCTTATAATGCTTTCAATGTTGATATTGAAATTGAAGAGCAATTATAAGAAATTTTTCTTATTAAAACACCCCTACAAAGCCATAAAAACACTCTTAATAGCATATCGTAAGCGTGATAGATCAAAGTGGTATGAACACCGTAAATAGTGCGTTATTTTAAATTTAGTCTTTTTATCTTAAAAAATCATTGAGGTAGCCGTAGCCAACCAGGTATTTGCACAAACTTTATTAACAAGAGAGTGAACTCCTATATTTAATTGTTTACATTTATACCAAACTACCTCAATTATTTTAAAATGGTAAGTCTTGTGGATCTACTGGCTTGTCATCTTTTGGTTTTGGTATTGATACTTGCAAACCGAAATATCTTTTACCACCTTTGCTTTCATTAATCCAAGCAGATATGTTGTACAAAGTACCACCTACATTAACTTGTCCAGTATAATCAGGTTGAGTTTGTTTTTCTTTTTTATCGTTTTTAAATAAAGATCCATTATTTTCTTTATGCTCGTAAGCCATTATTTACTCCATTTCTTTTCGTTGTGATAGTTTTTTAAAATCCATAGATAAGAGTGTCTACCGTAATTGCCTATGTGTTTTTCAGATGTTTTTATTATGTATCCCTCTTTACTTAAATCGCTAAATGCCCTACGAATTGATGTTAGTGGTGTATTTTCGTTTATATCATTTGTTGCGACTAAGTTATTGTGTAGCATTTCAGGTGTATACATTGTATACGGATTTGCTTGGAAATATGACAAGCATTTATGTTTTTGATTATTTGCTTTTTTTGTTTTTTTTCTTAGCAAACTTCCTGTTTCATTTGTTGTGTTGTAGTACATTTTACCTTCCTTGTTTTTGTATTTAAGACAAAGCGATACTATTGCGTTATAAACGCATTGATGTAATTTTGCTATAATCATACTAATTAATCGTCACAATTTTCGCAATGTTTCCAAGTTGGATTAAGTCCGACATATTCTTGTTCAGTTACTTTGGTAGGATTGTTAATTGCTCTCTTAATGTCTAATGCAACACTTTTAATAGCAGGTGGCAATTCCCTAACATAGCGACTTTTGAAGATATACTTCAACACTTGTTTTTCCTCTTGGTTTATTTTTAACATCATATCGTTACCTCAAATATGGTTTTCTTTGGTTTTAGTTTGTTGGAAGATTTAGCATTATAACTTTCAAGTTCAGTATCAATGTCATAACACTCCTCTCCAACATATTGTAAATCTATTTTCATAGCGTCTATATTTTTATTCTCGTGGAAAATATAAATATTCTGACTTGCTCTTCCTGATAGATTTAATCCTTTTTCGCTGTATTCGTTTGCTCCAACCAACGAACTACTTCTACTTGCAATATCTCCTACTCTCGCAGAGTGTATGTGTCCAGATATAATATAATCTATTTGCACACCTCTACCTGCGTATCTACCTTTGATTTGATTAACACTCTTTTCGTATTGCGTAGTAAAACTTCCGTTTCCGTGTAATAGTAATAAGTTTTGTCCTGCGACATTGACTACTACTTCCGTAGGATCATCAACTACAAACTGCACATCAGTTGTTTTAAAATAGTGTCTTAGAATTTCAAAGATAACAAAGTCGTAATTGTCTGACGCCATAAAATCACTCCAACCCCAATCTTGTTTTAATCTACTTTCATTTCCAGTCACACAAGCAACAGATACAGAATAATCTTTTCCGACATCAAATATAATTTGTTGTAATAAATCTACTGCAAGAAATACTGCTTTACTTCTATTGGTGGACATATTAAGCATTTCATCTAATCTTCTATCGGAATTTATTAAATCGCCTGTAATAGCAATTAATACATTATCTATATCATAGACTTTAAATATTTCTTTTGCTCTGTTTACATAGTGTTTTAATCGCCTACTAGCAACTTTGAAATCATAATTGTTATGAGGTAGGGAAACAAGTTCGTTGAAATGTGTATCAGATATTTGCAACACTCCAACACTATTACCTTGTTTGACTTTTTTAAATTTAAACTCTGAAAAATTCTTTTGTTGCAATAATGCTTGAATATCAAATAATAAGTTATGTACTGCGTTTTCATATCTTGCATATTCTCTAAATGATTTTCGTTCTATTCTACTTGTGTCTTGTGCAGATTGTT
>VTLG01007205.1_pt1 | contig 16550 bp, 7 predicted proteins | sample 4694571 | NCBI WGS metagenome assembly VTLG01 (sample SAMN12604809, study PRJNA352737) | marine metagenome | biome: ENVO:00000447; feature: ENVO:00000209|ENVO:00000569|ENVO:01000036; material: ENVO:00002151; isolation source: viral sequences binned using virsorter ...
AGTTTATCTACACAGGTAGAACAACTGCTGAGTTCCATACTCCCGGAAATTCAATTTTAGGTAACAGCGACGGAGCACCTCCAGTCGCAGAGAAGACAATCACATGTGATGACCTTCTTATTTCAAGTGCATTCGTTTATGAACTAGACGAAACACTTGCTCACTACGAATTACGTGGTGAAATATCCAAGAAGATTGGATACGCTCTTGCAGAAAAATATGACAGACTAATCTTTAGAGCTGTTGCAAAAGGTGCAAGACAAAATAGTCCAGTAGGTAAGACAAGTTCTTTCAGAGAACCCGGTGGTACACAAATCCGTGTAGGTACAGGTACAGCAGAATCAGATGCTTTTACTGCATCTAACTTAGTATCAGCATTTTATGATGCTGCTGCAGCACTAGACGAGAAGGGCGTTAGCTCTCAAGGTCGTGTTGCTGTAATCAACCCACGTCAGTACTACGCACTTATACAAGCTACTGGTGATAGCGGACTAATCAACAGAGACGTACAAGGAGCTGCATTGCAGTCTGGTAAAGGCGTTGTTGAGATAGCTGGTATCAAGATTTATAAGTCTATGAACATACCTTTCTTAGGTCAGCACGGCGTTAAGTATAACTCTACTAATGCTCCTGATCCCGGAAAGAGAGGAGACTTTATTGCTTCTGATATTGAAGCAGCTACAGCACAAACTAATGCTGGTGCTGGTGGATTCAATAACAACTACGGTGGAGCAGCAGCCTTTGATAAGTCATGTGGACTTATTTTCCAAAAGGAAGCAGCCGGTGTTGTAGAAGCTATCGGACCTCAAGTACAGGTTACTTCAGGCGACGTTAGTGTGGTTTATCAAGGTGACGTAATCCTTGGAAGACTAGCTATGGGAGCAGATTTCTTAAATCCTGCTGCCGCAGTTGAATTGTATATTGGTGCAAGTGCTCCAACAGCATTCGGTCAAACATACCCTGCAAACGTTTCTTAATTTTTATTCTTTATACGGGAGCTTCGGCTCCCCTTTTTTTTTTATGACTACTCAACTAGCAACCGATACCGAACTATCCGCAGTTAATTCTATCTTGGGTAGCATTGGACAAGCTAGTTACTACTCTTGGAGCAGTTACTACAGACGTAACTAGCTCAGGACAAGAAATAGTTAATACATACGCTAACCCACAGATTGCAATCATACATAACTTACTAATGGAAGTTACTAAAGATGTGCAGAATGAAGGATGGCATTTTAATAAACAAGATAATAAAAAAGTTTCTCCTGATGGTAATGGTAATTTTTTAATACCAAACAACTATCTTAGGTACGACGTACACGGTGGTTTGTACGACAGAAACTTAGACGTAGTAAGAAAGAATGGCAAATTATGGGACAATGTGAAAGATTCAGATGTCTTCACTGGTGACTTATATTTTGACATTACTTACTTACTTGATTTTAACGACGTACCTCCAGCAATACAGAGATACATAATTGCTAGAGCATCAGTCAGAGCAGCTACACAATTAGTTTCTAATCCAGACTTAGTAAAACTTTTACAACTAGAAGAAGCACAAACTAGATCGACTGCTTTGGAGTACGACTGTGAGCAAGGAGATCATACTTTCTTTGGATTTCCACAGGAAAGTAACTACAGATCTTATCAACCTTATAAATCGCTTATTAGATAATGGCAAATATTACACAAACTATTCCAGCTTTGACGGCTGGTATCTCACAACAGCCTGACGAACAAAAGATTCCCGGTCAGGTTAAAGACATGGTAAACGCCTTACCTGATGTAAGCCAAGGATTATTAAAAAGACCTGCTGGAAAGTTTGTGGCATCTTTAAGTGATGGTACTAATCCAGATGGTACTGCAAGAACAAAATTAGCAGATAATTTTGGTAAATGGTTTCACTATTACAGAGATGAGACAGAACAATATATAGGACAGATCCAAAGAAATGGAACTGTAAGAATGTGGGACTGTCTTACAGGTGCTGAAAAAAATGTTGTAGATGGAATAGGCTACTCTACATATTTAACTCACAATAATGATGAAGATATTCAAACTTTAACTCTTAACGATTTTACTTATATAAATAACAGGTCCGTTACTACCAGCATGGACACAGGAGTAAATGGTACTTATCACCAAATTGGATCTAATGTCACGATAACAATTCCTACTGGGCATGGAAAATCAGTAGGTGATTTAGTAAATATTAACTATACAAGTGGTAATGGAAGTCTCAACTCGTTTCTGCCCGGCTACACAGTAGCAACTACTCCTAGTCCAACAACATTTACTTTCACACATCCAGATCCACAGCCACCACCAACTGTTAATGAACAGGGAAATGTCACAGTAACTTTTGTAGAACCTCTTGGAGATTTTGGGAAAGAAATTTTTGTTGAATTAAAAAGTATATCTTATGCAAAACAATATTCCTTAAATGTTTTTGATACTACAACGACACAAGAAGTTTCTACAGCTACTAGGATCAACGTAGAACTAATTAAATCAAGTAATAATTATTGCACTTCTACTGGAGGCATGAGTAACCGCACAGATCGTATTAGTAACACAGATAGATGTGACGACACTGCTAATGATGGAAGAGATGCTTTTGCTCCTAACGTTGGAACTAAAATATTTAATGTTCGTGACGCTTTTTTTGCTACTTCAGGTGTATTCGATCAAGAAGATATAGCGATATCTGGTACTCATTCTTATAATGTTCATGTACAAGATAAGAACGATGCGGGTGTACAAAGAGGTAAAAATCTTTATTTCCGTATAACGACAACTGGTCAATCAGTACCTTACACAACTGGTACTGGTAATAACCAAGAGACTACATACCAAGCTAGATATACAACCACACACGATCTACTACATGGTGGAGAAGGTTGGCAAGAAGGTGATTATTTTTATGTATGGATGAAAGATGGTTACTACAAAGTAATTGTTGAAGCCGTAAGTTCATCACAAGTACAATCAGTATTAACAGGGTACTCAAGTGGTGGATTAGTTAGACCTAACCCAACTCCATTTGATACTGAGACAACTATTACTGTTGATAGTATTCTTGGTGATATTAGGAAAGAGTTAACTGGTAGTTCTACTTCTACTACTGGTAACGGTTATACAATTACACAAATTGGTAACGGATTACATATAAAAAGAGATTCTGTATTTAATGCCTCTACTCCAGTTGGTGAACTTTTAAATGTAGTAGCTGGAAAAGTACAAGATATAGGTGATTTACCTAAACAATGTAAGCATGGGATGGTAATTGAGGTTGTTAATAGTAACGCTGATGAAGACAATCATTTCGTAAAGTTCTTTGGAAATAATAACAAAGATGGTGAGGGTACATGGGAAGAATGTGCTAAGCCGGGAAGAACTATAAGACTAAAAAGATCTACAATGCCAGTTGTTTTAATAAGAACTGGTGATGGTAATTTTAGACTTAGTGAATTAGATGGTTCCAGCTTTACAGTGCAAACAGCAGACGGACCAGTAACAAAAAATGCTCCTCAATGGGACGATGCAATTTGTGGTGATGATGTAACTAACCCTGAACCATCTTTTATAGGTAAAACTATAAATAAGATGTTGTTCTTTAGAAATAGATTTTGTATTCTTTCTGATGAATATATAGTATTAAGTCGTCCCGGAGATTTTACAAACTTCTTTGCTAAATCTGCAATAGTTCAAATTGCTAGTGATCCTATAGATATATCTGCTAGTTCAGAATATCCAGCAATCTTATATGATGGCATTCAAGTTAATACTGGATTAGTTTTATTTTCTAAGAATCAGCAATTTATGCTTACTACTGATAGTGATACCTTTAGTCCTTTAACAGCTAAGATTAATGCTCTTTCTACTTACAACTTTAACTTTGCAACTAACCCTATCTCTCTTGGAACTACCCTTGGTTTCTTAGATAATGCAGGAAAGTATTCAAGATTCTTTGAAATGGTTAATGTTCAAAGAGAAGGTGAACCACAACTTATAGAACAAAGTGCTGTTGTAGCAAGGTTGTTTGAAAATGATTTAAAATTAATTTCTAATTCCAGAGAAAACTCAGTAATATTTTTTAGTGAAGATAGAACAGCAAATAATAATACTGGAACAAATACTCTTTATGGTTACAGATATTTCGATCAGGTTACAGAAAGAAAATTAGCTTCATGGTTTAAATGGACTCTTACAGGAACTATTCAGTACCACTGTATGCAAGATGATTTTTTATATGTAGTTGTTAAAAATAATAGTAAATATCAGCTACTTAAATTTGCAATAAAAGTAGACTCTAATACTACAACACTAGAAGAGCACAGAGTGCATTTAGATCATTTAATGCCTGTTACTACAGCAGCAAATACATACAATACCGACGGTCAACAAAAAACTATATTTAATACACCAGTAGGTATAGAAAATACTTCAGTTCAACTAGCTGCTTTTGATATTGACTCAGGTACAAATTTAGGAAGATATGCGTTAATAACACAGGCTGTTGACTCAGCAACTAATCTTCCAATTTTAAAAATAGATGGTGACTGGTCTGGTCAGACATTTATGATTGGTTATTTATACACAATGGAAGTTGCTATACCTACTATCTACTACGTAAGGAGAGAAGGTGAAGGATACAGAGCAGATACAAGAGCAAATACTATTATTCATAGAGTTAAGTTTGGTTTTGGTCCAATGGGTGTTTATCAAACTGTATTAAAAAGAATAGGAAGAGTTGATTATACTGAAACATTTGAAATAGCTGCTGTTGATGCTTACATAGCAAACACAGCAGGAATTGTTGATGACGATAATTTAAGAACAGTACCTATATACGACAGAAATCTAAACGCACAATTAAGTGTTAAATCTACACACCCTACTCCTGCCACCATACACAACATGACATGGGAAGGAGTTTATACAAACAATAATTACGAGCGTGTCTAAATACATTCACCCAGCAACATTGGAAGCTGCACTTCGTGTGGCTTCTAATTTATTACCCGATGACTATCGGGAGGTAACAGAAGGTCATGGACATGACCCTTTAAATGCACTAGTCGTTGGTTTTCATAACTGCGACTCAGTTTATTTTGAAGTGCCAAATGGCGAGATAGCAGGCATGGCAGGAGTCCACAGTGGTGGACAGATCTGGATGCTTTGCACCCCAGCTATTCTCGAATATCCTCATACCTTTGCTAGAGAAGCAAAGCGGTATGTGAATACAAGAAAAGAAAAGTTACTGTGGAACATTGTTGACGAAAGAAACAAAGTCCATATCAAGTTACTTAGGTTTTTAGGTTTTAAATTTCTTAGGAGATTAAACCATGGACCAAACAATTTATCCTTTATAGAATTTTGCCGTGTGCAGTCCAGCAGCAATAGGTCCAGCGTTCTCAGCGATAGGACAAGCTCAAGCAGCAGCAGCAAGTAATGCAGCAGCTAGAAGAAATTATGAGCATCAACTAAAAGTTAGAGAACGTAAGTGGATGCAAACCAGAACTACTTATGCAACTAAGAAAGTTCAGTTCGAGCAAGAAGTTGACCAGTCAAATATCGCAGCTCAACGTGCTTACTCAAGAACACAACAACAATTGAATAATGCAAGATCTCTAGCAATTCTTGAGAATCAGGAAGACTTTAAAAAGATGTTAGCTAATGAAGGAATGATAGAAGCTTCAGCAGCAGAGCGAGGTGTTAGAGGTAAATCAGTAGCTAGACAATTAGTTATGAACAATCAAAACTTTGGTATTAGTCAAGCACTAAGATCTAGAGGTTTAGTTCAGGCTGGTTATAAAGCTAAACAAGTTAATGAAGATGTAAACATACAACTTAAATCACTACTAAATAGATCCTTTGGTCAGGTAGCTATTCAACCAGTACAAGACATAGCACCACCACCTCCTGTAATGCAGAACGTAGGTTTGACTTTAATGCTAGGCATGGGTCAGGCGTTAGGTGAAGGGATTATGGGAAATGAAGGTTTGATGAATAAATGGAATAACAGTAAAGCTGGTGGAGGAACTGGTGGAGGAACTGGTGGAGGAACTGGTGGATCTCAAACATCATATTCTAATTCTGGTTACAACTATTCAAGTCAATCACAAATAAATAATCGTTTTAACTACGGATATCAACCTTTTTTAACGGGGTATTAAACTATGATTCCTAATTACAACATAACTGGGCAGTCAGTAACTCCTCAAGAGATAGTAGATGTAGTTCCAGAACAAGAAGCATCTGACAGAGCTATACAAGCGTCAGAAGAAAGATACTTACAGCAACTAGAAAAGAACAATGCTGATAAGGTAAGAAATACTGAGAGAATGTACGAAGGTTTAGCTAATCTTTCAAGCACATTCGCAGACATAATAAAAAAGAAACAAGACAAACACAGAGAAGATAGAGAAGCACAGATTAAGTTAGACATACTAACTAGAGGTGTAAGTCCAGAACTAGAAGCGACATTTAGAGGTGAGAGAGATCAGTTATTTGAAGATGATCTAGCTACACAAGAGTTTGCTTCTAAGTACGAAGCAGAAACCGGTGACAGTATCACCGCTCAAGAATTTCGTAAGATGGCTGGATGGGAAAAGTATATAGTTGCAGAACAATATGCTTTAGAAAAAGCTAAAGGTTATGACCAGTATGTTTATGATGCTTATGAAACTACAAAGATAGATGTTATTAGAGATGGTCAACAAGTTTCAGTTGGTCACTTAGATAACCTTTCTCCAGCAGAACAAGCAGCATTAGACACAAAGATTAAGTTTGAATATGCAAAGCAATTTGCAGGATTAAACGAAGCTCTTGTAGCTACTGTTGTCAAACCAGAGATAGATAAATTTGATGCAGCTAGAAGAAAGAAACAAGCTGTAGCAAGAGAAGGTGCATATCAATTACAAGTTCAAGAGTCTGATTCAAGAATGATAGAAGTGGGATTTTCCACTGCTAATCCTGCTGACGGACATCAACTAGCCCATGACTGGGCAGCAAGATATGCAGCAAGAAATAGAACTTCTATAGCTGTAGGAAGAATGGCATTTAAAGAAAATCTTATTGATCTAGTAAGTGAGAATAAGATTACTTATCCCGAAGCTATGTCTATAGTCAATCACGAAATACAAGCTCGTGACGGTTCTATTAAGTCAATGACTTCATGGAGAGAGTGGGATGATCTTCCTTCAGAATTATCGTTTGCTGCTGAGAAAGGAACTCAAGCTAAAAATGAACAAAAGCAAGCTGACATAGCGGCTGATTTACAAGTGGTTAAATCTATAAGCAACCCAACAAATGAACAAAAAATTCAAATGATGGCAGTTTATAAGCAAAAGTATGGTTATGTTCCTAGTGAATTATCAGGAGCATTAGCTGGTCATTTAGATGATGACCAAGCTAGAAATCAGTTAAATGAGTCTATACGTTACAACGGTGGTGTATATGATTTTGAATTAGCGAATGTAAGTACTGCTGTTTTTAATGAGTACAAAGACAAAGTAATTTCAGGAGCTATGGCTCCCGGATCTACTAGATCTAAACAAGTTAAAGAGTTAATTAAATCTTTTACTAACGAAGGAACTGGTCAAGAGTTTGGAGAAACAGATGCTAAATCAGTTGAATGGTTAACACTTAATGAAAATTTAAATGGCATCTTTGATGAAGCTTATATGGCAGCAACTATACGTAATGGTGTAATTGTAGGCACTGAAGAAGATGGTTATAAAGCTGGAATGTTAGCAGTAGAAAAAACTATAGCTAACAGAGGTTTAACAAGAAAGCTAATGAATACTGATTTTGAAAGTGACGGAGACGAAACTTATGAAAGAAGTTTACAAACTAGCATGATTCAATCTGGTGGAGGTAAATGGAAAAATACCAGAATATCCTCTAATGCAGCTATTGATAAGAAATTACTTGAATGGAATAACTCTCCATTAAGACAGTCAAAAGATTTACCAGACTACTACAAAGATTTAGCTAGAAGAATAGGAGTTAATCCTATTGACTTAGCTAACTCACAACTTAAGTACTTAACTGACGAGCCTATAAAAACAGAAAAAGATAAGAAAGAAGAAAAATATAATAATAAAATTTTAAATTTACTTTATAAATTCCCTACTCGTTCTCGTATTACAAGAGCAAGACTTTTGAATGAGGGTGCAGAAGACGGAAATGTAAAGACATCCATTTATAACAAAAAAGCTTTAATAAGAGATGACATGTAACTGCGGTTTACGTGCTTCCTATTAAGCACTATTTACTGCGGTAATAACATGAATGAAGAATTTGATCCGACTATTGAGATTGGTCTCGATGTTGGAAAAACAGAAGAAGAAACTGCCTTTGCAGTCGAACAGATGCAAGCAGCCGAGCAAGACAGAGCTGACTTAAAAGCATCTTATCAAGAAGAAATAGAAGAGAAAGAAAAAGCAGCAGCAGCAGCTCAAGGTAATGATTTAGGTGACTATGTAAAAGACACAGCACTTGGAGTAGGACTTGGTGTAAGAGATACAGCTTCTTCACTTATCACAGCTCCTGAAAGAGTCATCGACTTTTTCACTGGAGAGATGGGAGAAGAAGGTAAGACAGATGAAGGTTATGAAACTGAATGGGATGACTTTCTTTATGGAGAAGGAGATCCAATAGAAACCAAAACTACTTGGGGAGGATTAGTAAGAGGTGCAACTCACGTTAGTACTTTACTAGCTTCAACTGGTGGATTTGGTGGAGCAGCTACTAGAGCAACATCAGCTCTTACAACTCTTAAGACCGCCCAAGGCATGGGTAAACTAGCTGCGTTTGTTCCCGGTAAAGCTGGGCTTATATCTGGTGCTGTAACTGGTGCAAGATTTGATGCTTTATCTATAACTTCACAGCAAGACAATATGTCAGGCATGCTCAAAGAAAAATGGTCATGGCTTGATACTCCACTAGCTACAAAAGATACTGACCATCCAATGATGAAAACGTTAAAGAACGTTGTCGAAGGGATGGGTATAGGTATGGTATTTGATGGAGTTCTACATAACCTTGCACTTGGAACTGAAGCTTTAAAGCCAGTAATTAAAGAACAAGTAAAACAAGGTAAAGCTGGAATAAAAGAAATTGGTAAAGAGTTAGCTACAAGTACAGATGAACAACTTACAGGAGTTGGAAGAGTAGCTAAAGACTTAATGTCAGAAGACAGTCAATTAAAGGCAGCTTTAAAAGAAGATTTATCTCCTTTCCAAAAAGCTGTTACTTCAAGAAGAGAAAGCGTAAGAAGTCAGAAGATTGAAAAAGCTAAAGAGCAGATGAAGTCTCCTGAGTTTGGTGCATTTAAAAATGAAAAGATAGCAGACAAACATCAAGGTACAGCTACTTCAATTAGTACAGCAAAAGACGTTCAAGCTGGAAAAAGAAGAAGAAAGACTGAATGGGGTGCAGAAGATGGAAGTACACCATCTTTTATTTCCAACAAAATGGTAGATAACATTGCCATGAATGCTGGAATGGCTAGGAAAGAGATTAAGAATGTAATTAAGAAAATTTATAGTGAAGGCTACGTTAAAGAGTTAGAAGCTACTGCTAAGAGACAAGGTAAAACAGTTGAAGAATTGATGTCTGAAGACTTTGATATATACAAACAGGTATATGAAGGTAGAAATACATCAGACTACACACCTAAACAATTCTGGAAACAACTAACTAAAAACAAATTAACTAAAACAGTTAACGGAAAAGTCCAATATTCTTATGTAAGTCCAGATCAAGCAAATGCTATTGACTTAATCAATGCTTCTTTATTTAGTGACATACGAGATCTCGGTATAACTGCTAGAGAATTAGAAAATGTTGTTGACGTTAGAGACATCGACGGTCCAGCACAACAGTTATTTGAAAAGATAATTGCTGGTTTACAAATGCGAAAGATAGCCAGTGCTGATGTATCACAACAGTTAAGGGATTTTCAACGTGGTGGTAGAAGTGTAAATAAGAAAAAGCTTACTGAAACTCAGTTAAATGAAATGGTAGATAAAGATGTTAAACAAAGCATTGACGCCTTTCGTTTAGCACTTTCTATAGCTCCTGAAGAGGGTGGTGATGAAATTTTCAAAACCATGTTTGAAGGAATATCAATGATGAAAGACGTTCATACACTTGATGATCTTGATGCTTTTATGAGAACCAAGATGAGAGGTGGTGCATGGGCTGGAGGAGAAAAAGAAACTGGTGCATTTTTAAGAGAGATGGGAACTATGTTTACTCATAGTGTTTTATCTGGACCAAAGACAGCAGTTCGAGCAATTATGGGTACATCCACTGCAACATTCTCAAGACCAATGGCTATGGCTATCGGTGGAATGATGAGAGGAGATGCTGTAACAGCAAGAGCTGGCTTGGCTGCACTTAATGGAATGCGTGAAGCTATACCAGAATCCTTTGAATTATTTAAACGTAAGCTTAATGCTTATTGGTCAGGTGATATATCAACGATGAAAACTCGTTTTTATGATCCCCAACAAGTAGATGACCAATGGATGATGTACGGACAATGGGCTGAATCACAAGGTAATACCGTAGATAAAGCTTTATATCGTACAGCTAATATGGTTCGAGGGATGAACGATACAAGTCTATTAACTTACTCAACCAAGATTATGGCAGCAACTGATGATGCTTTTGGTTTATTAGTTGGTAGAGCTAGAGCTAGAGAAAAAGCATTTATGGATGCGGCGGAAAGATTACCTGATGGTAATTTTCAAAACCTAGACAATGCTTTCTTTAGGGATATGGAAGATAGATTTAATAAAGAAATCTTTGATGAAGATGGAAATATAACTGATGCAGCAGCTAAATACAGTAAAAAAGAAGCAACACTTACACAAGACTTAACTGGTTTCTCAAAAAAACTAGGTGATGCTTTTGAGTCAGCTCCTTGGGCTAGACCATTCTTCCTATTCGCAAGAACTGGTGTTAACGGTCTACAACTAACGGCTAAACATACTCCCGGATTTAATTTCTTAGTGGATGAGTTTAACCAAATAGCTAAAGCAAAAGTCCCTACACCTGAACTTAAAGCTAGGTATGGAATAGAAACTCAACGTGATTTGATGAATGCTAAAGCTATCCAGAACGGAAGATTAGCTATTGGGTCAGCAGCATTGAGTATGGCGAGTATGGCTTATCTTAGTGGTAACTTGCATGGTAATGGACCAACAGATAGAACACAAAGACAAGCATGGTTAGATGCTGGATGGAAACCAAGAACTATAAAAATTGGTGACGTTTGGATTAACTATGATGCCTTTGAACCTTACAACCAAATACTGGCATTAGTTGGAGATATAGGAGATCACCAAGAACTTATGGGTGAAGAATGGGCTGAAGATAGATTATCTAAATTAGCTATGGCATTGGCTAACACTGCTACAAGTAAATCTTATTTAGCAGGATTACAGTCATTTGTGGATTTATTTTCAGGTGCTCCCGGACAACAGCAAAGAATTATTGCTTCATTAATGAACAATACAGTTCCTTTATCTGGTCTTAGAAATGAAATTGGTAAAGTTCTTACACCTTACACAAGAGAGTTAGGTTCTGATATTGGTAGTTCTATTAGAAATAGAAACTTAATAACTGAAGGAATAGCTTTTGAAGCACTTCCTATTAAATATGACATCTTAACTGGTAAACCAATCAAAGATCATATATTCCCAGTAAGAATGTTTAACGCAATTTCACCTGTGAACTTTAACTTAGACTATTCTCCCGGACGAGAGTTGTTATTTAATAGTGGCTATGACATGAGGACTTCTACATATTCAGCTCCAGATGGGACAGATTTGTCTGACAGTCCAAAAGTTAGATCAATGTTCCAGAAAGCTATAGGTGAACAAAACCTGTTAAAAGAGTTTGATGAAATGGCTAGTGATCCTGCCATACAAACTTCTCTTGCTGAAATGAATTGGCATAAAAAAAATGGTATGAGCGATGTTGAACCTAGATCATTCCCTCACAACAAACGAATTGCAAAAGCGTTTGATAGAGCTAAGAAACGAGCTTGGGCTTCAATTAAAGATAATAACGATGTCCAAAAGTTACTTATCGAAGAAAGAAACCAAAAGCTAAAAAATAGAGAAGCTAACAAAGGAACCATAGACAAAATACTCAACATACCTAAATAACAATGACATCATCACAAAGCCAAGATTTAGTTGTCAGTGATTTAACCTCAATACCGCTTACAAATACAATAAGTTTTGACTATCTAAGAAATACTGATGTCAAAGTAAAAGTAGGTACAACTGAATCAAACCAAGTCCAAAGAACATATAACGTTGAATGGACTATAACCCCAGATAAAAAAGTACAATTAATTGCTTCTGTATTTCCTTCAACAGGTACTTATAAAGTAAGTATTTATAGAGAAACTGATGCAAGTACACCGACTCATTCATTTCAAGCTGGATCTTCGATAAGAGCAGACGACTTAAATAATGTAAATAAACAAACTTTATTTGTTGCAGATGAAGTAAGGGAAACTATCAATAGTCTTGCACTTGGAAGTAACCCTACAGGAAATCAAATTCTACTTGATGGAGCAAGGATTGCAGATCAATCTATTGACTCAGCTAAATTAAAAAATCCAGCAGTAGATACGGTTGATATTATAGATCTCGCAGTAAAAACTGATAAAATAGATAATCTTACTGTAACTGAAGCTAAACTAGCTAACGATAGTGTAACTGCTGATAAATTAAAAGATAGTGTTTCAACTGATAACGATAGAGCTGTCACAACTAACCACATACGTGATGGTGCGGTAACAGATGCAAAACTTGGAAGTGGTATAACTGGAACAAAAGTTACTCCCGATTTTGGTAGTCAAAATATAATTACAACTGGAACTTTAAATGCTGGAACTACAACTACTGGAACAACAACCACGGGATCTACAACTGCACAAGACATAACTGTTACAGGAAATGCAACATTTAATAATGGCATTTCTACAGGTACTAATAAAGATGTTTACTCAAATAATGGAGCTTTCATTGCTGCTGATACTGATGGTGCTTTTGCTGACAGAAGTAGCAATAATATTGACCATATTTGGCATGATGAAAGTGATAATGCTTGGCACTTTGTTTCAGACGATCCTTATAAAGCAACTGGTAATTCAAAAATTAGAGCAGGGTCATTTTATGGTAATGGAGCAAACCTAACAAATTTACCTGTTCCACTGCATCAAGTTGGTTTTAAAAGAATAAGTTCTAATTTTACTACTGCTACAGGACAAACATCTTGGCAAACTGTATCCTCGTTAACTACTAATGTGACAGCAAAAAGTAATGATAGTTGGGTATTTGCAAATTACAATTTAGTATTTTCAACTAATACCACCAGTACAAATAGTAATAATAGATCTATGTTTAGGTTAAGAGTGTACAAAAATGGATCTCTTATATCAACATTATTTGAGGAACAACCAGTAGTATCACAGAGTCAAACACAAACCAGATCTGGAACTAACAGATTAATAACAGATGGTAATGGTGATTTTGATAATGGTGAAACAATAGAATTTAGACTTCAAACTAGAAATTACAATACTGGTTCTACAAGAAAAACAGTAGTTAGAGGTGGATCATATATTTCTTTATGGTGCATTGATGTAAATTAATTTAAAAAAAAAACAAAACAAACAATGGCATACCCAAGTAAATACAAAGACGCTCAGGTAGAGATATTAGGTGAACCTTCTACAGCTAGACAATTAACTGCTGGTTCTGCATCTAGTAATACTGCACTGACATCAACAGTTCAACGCATCTCAATAAGAGCAGTTGGAGCTGACATAAGATTTAGCATTGGTACAGGAACCCAAACTGCTAATGGTAATACAAGTAATTTCATCGCTAATGGTGAAAGATTAGATTTTGCTGTTCCTTTAGGAGCAAACATAGCCATCATCAGAGATGGCACAGTAAATGGAACTTTAGAACTCACGGAGCTTATTTAATGAAATCGACTGCTTCAAGGGCGAGTGCAGTCAGTCAAACTAGAGGTTTTGGTGATCTTCTATATGACAAGGCTGGAGCTCGCCCGTCCTTAGACCTAGATTTTGCTGGCACAGGTAGTTTAAGAGATAAGATAACTGGAGAATATTTAGTAGATCATACGAGAGCAAGTAACGGTACATATATAGATAGTGAAGGGTTAGTTAAACAATCTACTAAAAATCATTTTCCTTACAGTGAAGATTTAACACAGTGGATAACAACAATTAGCAATGGTCAGGTAACAAAAACTTTTGATTCAAATAGTGATAACCCTTATGGTAGTGGTGGTGCTACAAAAATTACTTGTACAAGAGTCGTCGCTTCTAATGCTGCATGGTTAAGATCTCAAGCTGTAAATGTAGGAACAGCTGGTATAGTTACTGTTTCTGCGTGGCTGAAAGCTGCAACACCTTCAGATGTTGGTAAGATGGTTTCAGTTTGGATGTTTGATGGTGGATTTAAATTTCATCAACAAATTAATTTAACAAGTGATTGGGTAAGGTATAGTTTTACTTCTACTAGCACTGACGGTAATATAGGTGAACCAGCAAACTTTGGATTAGTTGCATCAAATTTTCAAGTTGATGGAGTAAGTAATCTTGAAACATCAGTTAGCTTTTATATATGGGGAGCACAACTAGAAACAGGTTCTACTGCAACAGAATATGTAAAAACAACAGGTGCAGCAAACTCAGCACCACGATTCACCCATGAGCGTGTTGAAACTGGGAACTTATTACTAAACAGTCAAAATTTACATTATTGGTGGATTGCTACTAATTCTTTTGTAGCTGGTCGGACATTAGCTCCAGATGGTACATATAGTGCAACTGTATTTGGTAGTGATGGAAGTGGACATGATATAAACATAAGACCAGTCAAAGCCAACGGCAATCCCGGGATAACTTTAAAACCTAATACAACGTATACATACAGTATTTATGCAAAATTAGAATCTGGTTCAGCACCTACAAGTGGAAACATATTACCTACATTGTATGGTCAAGGAGTTGTACCTTTTAATGGTAATTTAACTACTGAATGGAAACGATTTTCTACCACATTTACTACTGGTACAGGTTCTCTTAACCAAGCTTTTTATACAGGAGTAAATGCTAATACAACAGCAGAGATAGCTTATTGGGGTGCTCAACTAGAAGAAAATGACGCAGCAAGCACCTACGTCCCAAGCATTGACACATTTACAAGCCGTGCAAGTAGTGCGACATATGTTGATAGTGCTGGGTTGGTTAAAACAGCACCTGTAAACATTCATGTTAATCATAAAGTTCTCAATGGTACTACTGGGAGTGATACTATTGAAAACCCTGAAGGTGTAGTTGAAAGCATAAACTATATAAGTAATGTGCAACTTAATCATAGAGCTGGACAAACAGGTGGAAATGATGGTACTTTCATGGCTGGATCAATTTATATGAGAACAGATCAAGGTACTGCTACGGTACAACTTGATGTTAATGATCGAAATAATACAATCGAAACTGTTACCGATCAATGGCAAAGATTTAGTGTTGTGCAAACTACCAATTCTGGTACTTCTTTTAGGTTTTTTGATGTTTTAACAAATAATGATGCAAGTAATCAGTATGGTTATATAACTTTTGGAAATGGTGGATCTTCTAAAATCTATGTTTGGGGTATTCAAGTAGAAAAAAATGAAGTTACTGATCTCATAAAAACAACAGGCACAGCTACAGGTAATCCTAGATACAGCCACGACCCAGAAACATTAACACCAACAGGTTTGTATTTGGAACCTCAAGGTATTAATTATGCTGCTACACAAACATCTTATGAATATACTTATAGTGATATTACAGCTCCTGATGGATCAAATAATATTTTAGATAATCCTAGTGATAGTTTAACTAAATTTATAGGTGCTCCTTTAAAAAATTACACACCAGTTGATGGTCAAACTGTTACTGTTTCTTATTGGGCTAAACATAGAGATGCAGCAAGATCAAACCATACTGGAATTGGTAGAAACAAAGTTAGATTTCAGGTAAGAAAATGGGCTAGTTCACAGGCAGCTACTGTGACATTTTATTATGACATCACTACTCAAACAATAATTTCGTCACAAACAACTGCTGGAACAACAACAACATTTAAACCTTATCCAAACGGTTGGTATCGTATAAGTCATACATTTGTTACTGACTCGGTATTTACCACTAATACCAACATACTTTTTTATCAATACCAAGGTGGTGCTTCTGTAATACATGCAGATCTTCCATATGTATGGGGTTTTCAGTATGAAGTTGGATCTTCTGCTACTTCATATATACCTAATCCATTAGACTCTACGTCTTCAGTAACCAGAGCAGCAGACGTATATACCTCAGCAGAAAATCTTACAGAAACCTTTGAACCAAGAGGTTTGTTGATTGAAGAAGCTAGGACAAACTTAGCTACTAAATCGCATTTAGTTGGTGATGCTGATGCAAATGGCGATTG
>VTLG01011634.1_pt1 | contig 16549 bp, 21 predicted proteins | sample 4694571 | NCBI WGS metagenome assembly VTLG01 (sample SAMN12604809, study PRJNA352737) | marine metagenome | biome: ENVO:00000447; feature: ENVO:00000209|ENVO:00000569|ENVO:01000036; material: ENVO:00002151; isolation source: viral sequences binned using virsorter ...
ACTTTGTAGCAGTACCAGACCATACCTTAGCCTGTATACTCAGGAAAAGAGGATGGATTGTATTTCAACTAGATGAAGAATATAGAAAATGCAATACAAATAGTTGCTTAATGCACTCGTATAAAAAGCAGTGCAAAAAACAAGAAGCAACAGTAGTAACTGAAATTAGATTATAAATAAAAACTGGTGAGGTAGGTATGGCGATAAATAGTCTATGGAGGGGAAATCATTAAAATGACATCGTGTAATCAGCTTTTTATTAGAGCAAGTTAGCGAAAGATAATGGCTTCTTGGTAGGATGTCTACATTATTTAGTAACTAATTTGCTCTATATTTTTTATGTGGGAGCGTTCTGTAATCAGAGCGTCAGTTGAATTATATGACATGGGTGAGCGCAAAGGAGACAGACCGGAGTGCGAGGATCAAAAACCCCATGCTCTACTTTGGAGACATTTAAGGGTGTTAAGTTAGCCTTTAGGGGCTATTAAATGGTAGGCCAGTGCTAATGTGGCAAAGGACGATGCTTAACTTAGTGGGTGATCTCAGGGAGTTTCATTGAAAGATATGAAGGTGTCTGGATTATCTGCACATCCAGAGCTCTGTTCAACGTCCCACATTATATTGCTCTCTACTGGAAAAAGCTAAGCTACTTATGGACGAGTTACTTTTTTCTGAGGCCGATTCTGGTAGAGAGCTTTCACTATTTAATGAGAAACAAAATGGACAATGACACTCATGATGATCAAACCCCAGGAATGAATGATCAAATAAATATAAGATTCATAAAATTAGAAGCTCAGCTTTTAGCACTTAGTGAAGAATTTGAAGACTATAAATATAAAATGAAACTTAAATTAGAAAGAATTGATGACATTTTAGTAGTACATAAAAATCAAAATGATACTCAACGTAAAAATTATGCATCCCTAATACAAGTATGGGATAAAAAAGTATTGCCGCTAATAGAAGGCACACATGGAAAATAAAAGGAGTAATATGTCTTTAAAAGATGATTCAGAGCTAAAAAATACACTCAAAATAAGTACAGGATGGGCAGGATACGACTTACCAGAAGATTATAGATTACAATTACCTTGGTTTAATGAAATTCTATGGGATTCAGAAATTCGTGAACATGCAGGTCTAAAGTTTAAAATACTACGCATGCCTTGGGGGATATGGAATGGATATGTAATTCTACCTAAAGGACATGTTTTTCATGGTAAAAGCATAGGTGATAAAGAAATAGACGACCTACAGGTACATGGAGGTATAACTTACTCTGCTCCAGGTGGCAATGATTGGTCAAAAGATGATGATTGGATATTAGGTTTCGATACTAATCATATGCATGACTTTTCACCAGATAGTAAAATCAGAGACTTTAAAATATTCTTAACTGGATGTAAAAACTATAAAAATCACGCATACGTTGTTCAAGAAGCAAAAAACTTAATTGATAGTATTTTATTCACAATGAAATATTATTCTTAACCTTTATTAGAAAGACTAAACTAAACATGAGCATTACATTATCTCAACATCAGCTTGACATAGTAAGTCAAACTGTAGATGCATTAAATCTAGATAGTTACACCCATACGTTAGCTGTCCTAACAGGAGTAGCAGGATCGGGTAAAACTTCTTGTATAGCATCTATTATGGATATAATTGCTAGTAAACATGGAAACGCCAGAAAAGTATACTTAGCAGCTACTACACATACTGCTGCGGCTATACTTAAATCGACTTTATCTTCTCAACATGTTAAGAAATGCCTTACTGCTCATAAACTATTTGGAATAAAACCATCATATAATTTAAATAATGGTCAAGAAAAATTAATTACCGCTAATCAACCATTATTTTCTTCAAATGGAGTAGTTATTATTGATGAGTCTTCTATGATTAATGATAAATTCTTATATGCTATTTCAAATATAGTATCTAAATATACTTTAAAAGTATTATTCGTAGGAGATTACTTCCAATTGCCTCCTGTAAAGGGTCAATGCAGTATATTTGATGCTACCTTACCTACTTTTCATTTAACTACAGTGCATCGTCAGTTACAAGGAAATCCCATAGTAGAAAAAGCATTAGACTATGTAAATTTTATTTCAGGAAAAACTACTACAGAACCAAGTATACAGACATCACTAGATAGTAATGGAAAAGGTATCCATGTATTAACTCATCAAAAATTTGTTGAAAAATTTGTAGATAAATACATGAATTTTAAAGCAGGAGATGAAGTATCTGTACCTATGTGCACGTATACCAATGCTGCAGCTATAAATTATAATAATATGATTCGTAAAGCTACATACTTACTGTCAGGAACAACACAAGATTACTATGAAAATGAAGAATTTATTAGTAATACATCTGTTATTAACGAACAAGGAAAAGTCATATTAGATAACAATGAAAAAATAAACATAATAAGTTATCGTCCATACGAATACGAAGGTATGCATGGGCATAAATTATTAGTACAACGAAGTAATGCTCCTGATTCTGTAGAAATATTTACACCAAATAGTTTAAGTACATTTAATAAAGTACTAAAAGATTTAAAAGCAACTGCAATAAAAAATCAATCATGGACAACTTATTACAGAGTAAAAAACTACGTTGCTGATGTTAGATTACCTTTTGCAGGTACTATACACAAAGCTCAAGGAGCTACTTTTGACGAAGTATTCATTGACTATCCTAATATATTAAAATGCAAGCAAGTTACTATTAGAAATAGATTAATGTATGTTGCTCTAACTAGAGCTAAATCAAATGTGTATATTTCTCAATAATATTAGGCTGATGAGGTGGGAGATAGAATAAGTTTCTATCGTGGCTCGGTGCAAAGTGTAATCAGCCTTTTAATATAGAGGAGCATAGCGATAAGTGCTAGGGGCTAGAATATTCGCCTAGCCCACTCTATTTAACATTTAACAAAAAAAGTAATATGAAAAGAAAAAGAGGAAGACCAAGAAAACTATCAGGAATCAAACATAAAGCTGTTCAAATTAGAACAGAAACTCACGAAATGCTTGTTCAATATCAAGATAAAATACAACAGAACCGTGGTTATAAAGTCGGAAAAAGTGATTTAGTACACATAGCTGTATCTCGCTTAGTTGCTGATGATCCAATATAAATATTGTATTGTTGAATTAGTGAATTTCATGTAGAATACATACTTCATCTTTTCCGAATAACCCTATCTCCCCAGAATTACTCTATGTATAAATTCACAAATAAAAAACAACTTAGCTTACCATTAGCAGTATTTTTAGTTAATGATACGTATGACTATGATAATAGAGATACAGTTATAAGTACTACTGCTATATTACGTAGTATTCGATCTATTATACTGACTATGCAGCATGATACTCTAGAAAAAGAGGTAGATATTATAGATCTAGCTGCTAGTAAATTAGGTACTGCTTTTCATGATGCTTGTGAAAATGCCTGGAAAAACCCCGATGCATTAAAAATAGCACTTACTGCTATAGGCAAAGAAGATTGGCAAAACCGCATTAAGGTTAACTCTTCAGTTGTATCTGAAGAAGATATACCTATTTACATTGAACAACGTAAAGAAAAAAAACTAGGTGAATACACAATAACTGGTAAATATGATGTTGTTGTGAATGGTAGATTGTCAGATTACAAGTCTACAAGTGTATATAGTGTAATATTTGGGTCTAATGACCAAAAATACATTTTACAAGGTTCAATATACAGATGGCTATCCCCTGATATTATCACTGATGATTACATGGATATTGAATTTATATTCACTGATTGGAGTAAAGCTAAAGCATTACAGCAAAAAGATTACCCACAAGATAGAGTAATGACTAAGGCATATCCACTTATGTCCTTAGAAGCCACTGAACAGTGGTTAACTGCCAAATTAAAAGAAATACATACATACCGTAGCGCTGAGCAAGAAACTCTCCCTGAGTGTACTGATGAAGAACTATGGGCTACACCTACTGTGTATAAATACTACAAGAATCCCAGTAAGTTAGATAGATCAACTAAAAACTTTGATACTTTAGATGCCGCTCATGCAAGACTAGCAAGCGAAGGCAGTGTAGGTATAGTTAATGAAGTTAAAGGACAAGTAAAAGCATGTACTTATTGCAATGCTTTAAATGTCTGTAATCAAGCAAGACAACTTATCATGCAGGGAAGACTGTTAGTATGATCTACAACATCACATAAATATTCTTTGGAGCAGAATGAAAACTTATCACCCATTATCTGAAAAAATAGTAGATATCCTTAGTAAAAAGATAAATACAGATACTAAACATTCTTTCAGAGTACTAACAGCGTACTACTTAAGTAAAGTAGCATCTATGATGCGCTGTAACATCCAAACTCAAGATAGAGGAGTAATCCCAGTTAATACATATGTACTTAATTTAATGATTTCTGGTGCAGGTAAAGGATATTCTACTACATTTTTTGATAGAGAATTCATGGAGTATTTTAAATCCAAATTCTTAAAAAATATATTTCATCAAAAAGCTGAAGAGAATATTTACACTTTAGCTGTAGAAAGAGCAACTATGCTAGTAAATAACGGTAATAGCGTTATTAGCTTAGCTGAAGAAATAGATATACAAGTAGACAAATTTACTCAGCAGTTTAAAAGATTAGGTGAATTAGCATTTAGTTTTGATAGTGCTACTGTACCTGCTGTTAAACAAATGAGAGAAAAACTATTATTAGCTTCTGCTGGCTCAATGAATTTAGAATTAGATGAGATTGGTTCTAATTTATCTTCATCTACAGATGTTCTTACAACTTTTCTAGAGTTGTACGATATAGGTTTAGTCAAACAAAAATTAATTAAAAACACTTCTGAAAATATTCGTTCCCAAGAATTACCTGGAACTACTCCAACTAATTTATTAATGTTTGGTACTCCTTCTAAGTTATTAGATGGTGACACTATTGAGGAACACTTTAAAGAATTTTTAGAAACAGGCTACGCTAGAAGATTACTATTTAGTTTTGTAACTGAAGTAGGCAGGAAAAAACATTCAACTGCTAAAGATAGGTATCTACAAATGATAGATCCATCTTTAAATGACAGTATAAAAGATGTGCAATCTTTATTTAGTGCATATGCAGATAGTCCATTTAATCCTGTTATTACTATGTCTGAAAGTAATTCTATTTATTTAATAGATTATCAAATGAAATGTGAGCGCTTGGCAGATAAAATGCATGAACACTTACCTGTACATAAAGTAGAAATGATACATAGGTATTACAAAACCTTAAAGCTAGCTGGAGCATACGCATTTGCTGATCTTTCTCCTGAGATTACTTCTGATCATATAGACTACGCTATAAATGTAGTAGAAGACTCAGGTAAAGCATTTGTTGCTATCATGAAAAAACGAGGTGCATATAAAAGATTGGCACATTATTTAGCAACTACAGAAAAGAAAGTAACACAACACGAATTGATACAAGAACTGCCTTTTTATAAAGGTTCCGAGCTGCAACGTAAAACAATGATGACGCTAGCTAGTTCATATGGATATAAAAACAACATTATTATCCGTAAATACACTCATGACGATATAGAGTTTTTCTCAGGTGAAACATTAAAAATCTCCAATATAAATGAATTGTCTATAAGCACTAGTACAGACAAAACATATAAATTTACTTCTAATATAATTAAGTTCAGTAATTTGCATAATATAACCACATCTACTGGCTATCATTATGCGGCCCATAACTTTATAGATGAACATAGAAAAACAGAAAATACTATTCCAGGATTTGATTTATTAATTTGTGATTGTGATGGAGATATATCTATTAGTGCGGTTAACTTACTTTTAGAAAAATATACATTTCTTCTATCTACCACAAAAAGACATACTGAAGAAGTTAATAGGTTTAGGTTGATTTTCCCGATGTCCCATAAATTGAAATTGTCAACTACTGATTACGCTAAATATATGACAAATGTCTATAAATGGTTACCATTTCCTGTAGATACAGCTACTAAAGATTCTGCAAGAAAATGGGAGTCGTACCCTGGTAAGTACTTATATAATCAAGGCGAATTAATTGATGCAACTTTATTTATACCTGAAACTAAAAAATCTAATGATATAAATAATAGTTCTTTATCAGCAAAAGGAGTAAGTAACCTTGAAAAGTGGTTCTTAACAAATACTATTGAAGGTAATAGAGCTAATCACTTATACCGATACGGTATGATTATGATAGACGCAGGATACGCTTTAGATGTAATTAAATCTAGTATAACCGCAATGAATCAATCATTGGAGTCTCCACTAGACTCTCAACAGATACAGAATAGTATTCTATACTCACTAACTAAAAAATACCAAGAAAGAGGCAACGATGCAAAATGATCATTTAATATTAGTATCAGGTAAAAGTAAAACAGGTAAATCTTCTAGTTTAGAAAGTTTAAAAGATGACCCTGGAGTTATTTACCTCAATTGCGAAAATGGTAAAAAATTACCATTCAAACATACATTCTCTTCTCAGTACTACATAGTTGTTACTGATCCTTTACAAGTATACCAAGCGATAGAGCAAGCAGAAACTAGACCAGATGTACATACTATTATTATAGATACACTAACCTATTTAATGGATATGTATGAAAGTATTCATGTTCTTACTTCATCCAATACTATGAAAGCTTGGGGCGACTATGCTCAATTTATGAAAGTATTAATGTCCCAATATGTAGCTTCGTCCACTAAAAATATAATATTTCTAGCTCATACATCTGATGTACTAAATGAAGCTGAAATGATCAATGAAACCCTTGTAAAAGTAAAAGGATCATTAATGAACCAAGGAGTAGAGAGTTTCTTTACTAACGTCATATCGACTAAAAAACTAGCTATATCAGCTTTATCTGACGATTTAGCTAAGTCAGATATGTTTGCTATTACTGAAGACGAAAAGTATTTAGGTTTTAAACATGTGTACCAAACCAGGGCAACTAAAAATACTGTAAATGAACGAATTAGTAGCCCTAAAGATATGTGGACAATGAATGAAACTTATATAGATAATAATATAAAATATGTTATAGATAGGTTGCACAAATATTACGGGTAACAAAACATGAAACAACAAATTGAATGTAAAGTTTGCAAAACTTTGTTTATGCCTAAAAGTGTAAAAACAATAATATGTTCTGATGTATGCAGATTAAAGTACAAAAGGAATTATCAGTATGACTTGTATGCAAAGACTAAACAAAGAGAAATAGAAAAGAACGGATTTATTAAGTGCAAACAATGTGGAAAAGAGTTTCAATCATCATATAAAAAAGTTTTCTGCAACCCGACATGCAGAGAGATTTATAAACCTCCTGTAAAGCCAAAAACACCTAAAAAATACGAACTTACTCATACATGGAAAGTTCACCATCCTTACAGAATGTATAAGGTTGAATCCAGGTCTGAGTCAGAATCACAAAAAGAAATTGAAAAACGAGAAATAGATACTGCAGTAAACAAATATCTGCAAAACGGAGGAAAGATTAAGAAGCTGGAAGAATTACCACTTCCATCTTTACCATCTGTAGGTTCCCGAGAATGGGAATGGGATGTTAGAGTTGGATTAGGATTTGTAGGACCAGATAGTGTTGCTGACCAGGAATACATTGATATGGAAATGTTAGAATATTTAGCAAGTAAGAGGTGATATCGACTAACGAGTACAGTAATCTATTGACGGATGGATGAAGGTTGGCATGATGATGTCACCTCTTATTTAAAAATAGTAAAAAGGAGAATTTCATGACAGATAGAAATAAACTAATTGCTAAAATAGTTAAAAAAATAGAAAAAGCATTTCATAAAGAAGTTGATGATCTTTGTGATTTAAATGGTGGTTCCATTGACTATTGTGAAGTGAGTCGTATTTGGGGTTTACAAGAAATTGCTATTCAAACTATAGAAACATTTAAGGAAGAAGAGAATAAAATAGATGAAACTGCTGCTAAAACAGCAGTAAATACCTTGACTAATTATTTAATCACAGGCAAAAGGGAATTAGATGCAGAAATGGCAACATCAGAAAAATAGGCACACTAAAGCTTTACATGAAAAGAAAGCAGTAGAATGGGATAATAAGACCAAAGGTCTATCGTTTAAATTACACCCATTAAAAAGAGCAGAAGGTCAACTACGATCTTATTACCCATGTGGTCATCACATAAACTTTGCATCAAGACCTTGCCACGAAAAGCAACAAGATGAAATGTTAAAAAAGAAATTAATATGAAACGGCTAAGTGACATGAGTGATGATGAAATTCTTAAGGAATTAAGAAAGAAGCCAGAAAAATGGACGTTTAAAACACATGATAAATATATGGAAAGACTTAATAAATTACATAAGCAAGCAAGTATGAATCAACTACAAATTTACAGGCACTCTTAGTGGGTAGACTCGGGCTATATGCAAAGACGTACCACAGAATATATAGAGTGCCTGTTTTTTATAACCTGCTAACTAACTTACCGTTATGAAAAAACTAAATTTAAGGCAAGAAAGCAGTACAGCACTCACAAAAACTGAGATGAGAGAGCTAATTGAAGTTGAAAAAAAGAAATTTTTAGAAAAAGGAGGAGTAATAGAAGTACAAAACGAGCAAATAGGGCCTGAAACTCCTTCATGTTTTACGGACGAATGGGAACAACCTGGAATACTAGGAATACCTTCTGAAATTGATAGTATATATAAACCTGTTTTAAAAGATGAATTTAATTTTTTAAGAGAACAATACGCTCGTAGAATGAAAGATTAACATGGAAAAACATTGTTTAATTTGTGGTAATACAATTATTAATTTAAGTACAGTACAACAAAAAAGAACAAAATATTGTTCAGAAGAATGCGGCTTTATAGCAAATAAAAAACACCAACAATACTACCGTAATGTTCGCAATAAAACCCAGGTAACTAGAAAGAAGCATGGAAGAACAACTATTTAATAGTCACGATGTAATACGTGCAGTTAAAGCATCACAAATACGTCGTAATAAAGCCGCACTAGCTCAACGCAAACGTGAACAAGCACGAGATTTATTTGTTCGTTATTTTAGTAAAATATCTTTACGATCTAAGTAATCAAATCTAAGTACCTTGTCTAAACTGCTAGTGTATCTCCTATCCTATGTCATACCAGGTAAAGTTTGCTAGTGAGTAATCTTAGAAAGAACTAACTAGTCCTGCATAATTTTATTCATCTGTTATGCTCTGCAATCTAAGCAGAATAACTAAGATGGCAGGGTACTTTACTTACATCCTCATAAAAATTTAAACCAATAATTAACTTATGATAAAAGAATTATCTTGCGCATTTTGTGGAGAACTCTTATATGAAGACTATGTGGTCGAGTTCGGTATGGTTTTTTGCGCACATACTCATGCTGATGAGTATAGAACTACTAAACCTTTATCTAGAAAGGAATCATTAATTTTAAATAGTAACAATAATAATAATAACAATAATTTAATTTAAAAGGAACAAAATGTCCGATTGGGATCTACCAAAAAATGTTGAAAAAGTATCTACAGAATCCGTAGGAGGATACCTATGGGAATCTGGAGTGTACAAAGCTACCGTAAAAATGGCATATTTAGACCAGGCAAAATCTGGTGCAATTAGTGTCAATGTAGTACTTGAAAATTCAGATGGAAAAGAATTAAAAGAAGCATTCTACATTAAATCAGGTGACGCAAAGGGTAATAAAACTTATTACGAAAGAGATGGTAAGTCTTATCCTTTACCTGGATATTCTACAGCAAACTCTTTATGTGTAGCTGCAGCTGATAATCACTTATCTGCTTGCTTAGATAGCACAGAAAAGAAAATGGTTTTAATTTACGATTATGAAGAGCGTAAAGAAATACCTAAAGAACGTCCAGTAATTATACCTTTACTTAATAAAAGTATTACTGTAGCTGTTCATCAAATAATTCAGAATAAAAATGTTAAAAATGATGCAGGAGAATACGTACCATCAGGAGAGACAAGATCTATCAATGAATGTAAATTCTTTGGTAATGCCGATGGAAAATCTGCTGAAGAAATGCATAATAATTCTGATGCATTAGTTTTTGATAAATGGGCTAAAAAGAATGTAGGAATTGTTATTGACAAATCCTCTAAATCTCTAGTTAAAAATACTCCTAGTACATCAGCTAGTATTTTTAATCAATCTGATGATTCTCCCCCTTTCAACCAGTAAATACACTCTAAATGAGAATTTGCGGCATAGATCCAGGTAGCAACGGAGCTATATGTGTATTAGATCGAACTGACTCTACATATATAGCTTTTTGCGACCTGAAAAAATCAACTACATACAACACAGCTATTTGGTTATTCAACCAACAAGTTACATACATATGGATTGAAGATGTTCATTCTTTATACGGTATGTCTGCTAAATCAAATTTTATGTTTGGAAAAAATTTAGGTATGATCACTACTATTTGTGAGATTACCAGTAAAGGGGATAATTCAAAAATACGTACAGTTACTCCAAAAATTTGGCAACAACATATTGGAGTAACTAAGAAAGGAAAACACATTAAAAAGAATGTAGCTGATATAGCTAAAAAATTATATCCTGATGTAGAAATACATGGTAAACGAGGAGGGTTACTAGATGGCAGATCAGATGCTTGTATGGTAGCTTATTATGGCCTCACACATTAACAAATTAATAATGGATAAATATGAAACTTACAATAAATGTTGATATAGAAGGAATTGTAACAGAAGAAGTTAGAGCATATGTTAGAGAAAACATAGAAATTACTTCTAAAAGTGGCACTATAACATCTATAAATAATGTACGACAGCCCACTCCAGAAATTGAGCAACAGTTTGAATTTAGCCCTATTCCAGGAAAACGACGATCTAAGTGTGAAATAATAATGCACAAAGAAGAAACCAGATTAGGCAGAGTTTTACTGGATTACGAAAAAGCAACAATACAAAAAGGGCATGACACATTACCTGAAAATGCTACTTACTATATTGGAGCAGATGGCCAAGAGTACATGGACGGTAAATTGTGTAAACCTAATGAAACCGAAGAATTAGTGGAAATAGAATCTGATCCTGTTGAGTTACAAGAAGCTGATTCTAATTTAGAAGCAAATGATACTCATAATGAAGAAGTGTCAGTAGAAGAAGAATTAGTAATAACAGAAGAAATAACAACAGAAGAAAAATCTGATCCAGAACCTAATGAAGGAGTACCTAAGACAGAGCCGCTTACTGATCTTAACTCATTATTTAATTAAGACTATGGCTGTATGGAAAAAAATAAACAGCACTTTACGTGTATTACTTATTACTATAGTAGTATTAACAATTTTAGGAATTGTATTAGTATTAATAATTTACTCTTTACCTGTAATTATTGGCTTAGCTGTAATAGGATTAACTATATTTGTAGTTATGCTGCTAACATATGAAGAAGACCCCGATGAGGACAATTAGAGTAAATTTGGATGCTCAGATCTCTCTGTATCGCAATTTTATGGGGTGATTGGTACTCTAGGGTAGGTAAATTAATAAAGTTGTTTAAAACATAGTTTGTCGGCAAGCAACCGCAACATTAGGTTCATCCACACACCTTTTATGTTTCACAGAAGAACACTATAGTATGTCAGCCCTGTTCTAGCCCTGTAGGATTAGAGAAGACGTTTAAATATAATCCTGTGGAACAGTCTAGTGGAGTTGCACCTAACAAAGAAAAAATGTAAACAAATTAGGTACCCAGGGAGTTCTGCTTCGTTTGCTTGCCTTGACAAAACTACTACTTCTCAGAACCTTTTACTTTCTTATCTAACTGCTTCAGTTTTGTTGTTGCTATATCTACTGTAAAATCTACTATTACTGGCAGTAAATCTCTAAAACTTAAAGCTATAAGAAATATAACTAAATATTCAAATTCCTTATATGCGTCTAAATACGAGATTTGAAATATGTAGTATACAAATAACATGCCACTACCCATATACACTATATTTCTAAAAAAGTCTGCTACCACACTTTTACTATTCCTGAATAATACTAGTACCGAGTAAAAGAATATAAATATGATCATTAAGATCATATTATGATGTTCTGTAAAAATTTCTATCATTTATACACCTATAGAGATGGGTTTCCTTTTTTCATCATTAACTCTTGTATTTGAGCACGGCCTTCACATTTATTATCAAATGCCTGCTTATATGCGTCACTGCATTGACCACTTAGTAACAAACCAAAACTTGCCTCATAATTATCATTCGTGTCATCCATCTCATGATCGATAATCTCTGCAACTTCCAGCATTCGCTCTGTTATCACTGTTTCAACACTGTCTTCAAAGCTGGTTATCATATAACCTAACCATAACACAGCAAACACTAATACCCATATTGCTCTAGTTAATTTTACAGCTAATACTGGTTCTACGTGTGAATTTTCATTTTCTTCTGCCATTGTTTCCTCTTATTTAATTTCCTTATATTTTTATAACGTATCTAATTAGAAATCAGATCAGAAACTATTTCATAACCTGTAAGTTCTGTAGCTTTATCAATAATATTTGCCTGATTAAACATACTAGGAAGTGGACCTTGCAATATATTAGCTGCCATACCATCTATTCCTAAGATTGATTCACCAGCAATAGCCATTGCCGCAGTTTGTGGATGTTCTTTAACCAAAGATTTAACTGCTCTCATATTACGCATAGCATATGCAGTAAATATTGTTATTCCAGTAGAATCTAACGCATGCAGTGCAGGAGTTAAATTTTCATCAAATAATACAAATGCCTCTATAGCTTCCATTACAGCAACATTTTGTGGTTGCCCTTTAATACTAGTAGCATGTTCAATCATTACATATCTAGCTAAAAAGTCAGACAGTTGTACTACATGCTGTAATCCTCTGTATACTGTGCTTGATTTCGCTACTATTAATGTTTTACCAAATTCTTGTACAGATGTAGGCATTTTTTGTATAAACTTACCTACACTAGTATCTTTTAACTGTTTTTGAGCTCTACGTAAATACCCATCTGTAGCCGCAGTATTCACATCTTCAACAATAAGTGAATTTAATCCAAGCTTACTGTATGTATGCATTTTATTAGCTATAACCGCATTTACAAGGTTAGCATACTGTTTAGCTTCAGCACTAGTTGGAGATAAGTTATATGCTTCTATTCTGGCTTTTAGAGCATTTGCTTCAGTAATATCTTTAGTATATCTGCGATACTCTAAGTAACCTTCTATATATTTTTTAGCTATATAAGTAAAAGGTATTTTACGAATAGCCAGGTTAACTGTATTAGATAAAATATTTCTAGCCACAACTGCGGGAGTAGCTATAACTATTCTATCTTTTGCATAAGACACAATTTGTCTAGTCATGTATTCAGCTAATCTAGCATGTTTTAACACAGTAGGATTTTGTTTAACCCACTTTAGATTAGTTATAGTTGGAGCAGAATACCCAAATACTTGATCTATCTGATCTGCATTAATCATAAACTTCCCATTTATAGTGTACTTATCCATATATTCTCGTATCTCCCTAGGAAGTCGTAAATACTGCTCACGAAATGGAGAATCTTTATCTAATATATTTATAAATGGTAGATCTGGATTATCAGGCATAATATTGTCTTGTTCCCAGACTAATGAATCAACTACTGCTTTATCTACAGTAACCGTATTTACTCTACCCACTAGAGTAGACTGCATATTAGCAAATACATTTTGAAACTCCAGGTCAGGACGTAATAACTTCTTTTTAGTGTCATGATTCATCATAACCCTAAAATCAACAATATCTCCTTGATCATTTCTTAATGGACGAAGATTAGTTTTTTTATAAGGAGCAGAAGATCCACTCTTCGCTGCATCAGCTTTTTTTATTTTATGTATTGTATTGGTAATCTTACGATAATTTATACCTCCATTATTTCTAATATAATCAGGATGATTTTTAAGTATTTCTGTCAGTGAAGTACCCATATGTCTTCTACCTGCCATAGAGAATATCCCTGAAACATAAGGATTTTCTGGCATGTTGTGTCCTACAAATATAGCATTATCACTTTCACTTACACCATCTAAGTCACCCAATAGATACATTTCAGTATATCCTTCTTTTTTCTTTTCTTCTTCTTGACTTACCTTTCCTATTACCATTCCATGTAAATTATCTACTTTCTCTATAATATAACCAAACCTCATCTGAGTAGGATTTCTTTTAAACAAATCTTTTAACACTTTTTCATTATATATTGCATGATACCTCAGTATCTCAGTCATACCATTATGCTGCGCATCTTTATTAAATTCTGCGTTAGATAATTTTTTAACAGCAGCTATTTCACGTTTGTCAGTATGCTCTAAAGCAATTAATGTAGCGTATGCTTCTAAATATTTTGCAGCATCCTGTACTACTGTATTCTGCATATGTTGCATTGCTATAGTATGCCCATTATCATGTATCTTTCCTAAATTAGCATCTGAATCTCCTGTAGCCGCATGTATTCCTAATTCTTCAGCATATTGAATTGCTTTATCTTTTACAGTTAATTTTAGGTGTTTTAATATTGCATCTTTTTGTTGTTTTATATTTTGTGCACTTCCTAATAAATTAAATATATCTATAGGTTGCATTTGAGCATTTAACAGCCCAGATAATCCTGTACGTAGTAGTACATTAGTAAGTGCATTTTTTGTGTAGTGATCAATATTCTTACCTTTTATAGATTTCCATAACTCTTCATTAAACCATTCTATAGACATTCTACTAGTAGTCTGTGTAGTTTTATCTACAAGATTTTTAGACTGAAGTAACAGCATAGTCAGTGCTGGAGATAACACACCTTTACCGTAGTTATTATAAATAGATCTGGCAGTCTTACCTAGTATACTACCTAATTTTTGTCTAATTGCTTGTATCTTAGTATTATCATTCAAGTATATCCCAGCAGCACCAATAGCAGAATTTCTAATTTTAGCTAGCTTAGAGTTACTATCAGCATTTAATATTTCTTCAGATTTCTTTGAAATCCATTCTTTTATTCGGTTATCCCCTGCTGTTATTTTGCCGGTTACTCCTTGCGAGTAACTCTCCGCTAATCTTTCATTCTTATTCTGAGCTTCTATTAAATACTCCATTGTAGCTAATGCATCTGCATAAGCAGTACTTCCTCTACTAAATTTTCTATAAAGAATCTTTATTGCAAGATCTATGAGAACGTCCAGCATATGCTGCAGTTTACCTAACAGCTTTTTATTCCTTACTGGCAATTTGATATTTGTATTACTTAAATAACTAATCATATGTCTATTAGTCACAGCATACACTAGAAATTCTTCTAGTTCTTCGGGATTTTTTCTATTTACATTTTCAAATACGTAACTATATTGCTCTTTAGCCATAGCTATATCGTGTTCAGTTGGATTATCTATTCCTTCCAGGAACACTTGATGCTTACCGCTAGAATCAAATTCTTTTTTAGTTTGCTGAAATAATTTACGCAGTTGTATAACCAATAAAGGATTTTCTTTAATAGTTCCTTTTAAAAGCGCATGCAGCATTTCATGTACGTACACTTCTTGAGGAGTACTTCCATTTACAGCTAAAGGAGGTTTCCTACTTAAAGATACTCTTACTCTATTTAGTACAGGTAAATAATTACCCTGAGTAATTCCATCAATTTTCTCGACACTTAAATTTATATTGCTTACTGAATTTAATCCTGCAGATATAGCTGATAATACTTTTTCTAGTGAATTAGTATGTGCAGCTTTAGATTCGTTTGATTTATAGTAAGGAGCAGATATTTCTTGGAATTTATGAAATAACTTATTTATAGTATTACTTGTAACTGTGGATGAATGTGTTTCTACAGGATTAATTCTTTCTAGTTCTGGGCCTAAAGTACCTATACTTTCATCTTTAGGAGCTACTTTATCAATATCAAAATTATTGTCTAATAATTCCTGTACTACGTCACCTTCTATTGCTTCTTCATTAGTTTCTGCTCTTTTTCCTAAATTATCTGGAGTAATAAATTTATCTGTTAATTCATCTAGTCCAACAGCAGATTCTTCATTTTTATGCTCAAAATAACTACGCATTTCTACGTCATCACCCAATGTATGATACATTTCAAATTTATTTTGAAGAGCAAATTTTAATTCATCTAATTCAGCTTTATCTTTACCCTGGATAGCATCAATTTCTGCTACACCAGGTCCTCCTACAAGAGTTGCCTTAATTAATTTATCAATAGATGTTGAAGATTCACGTTTTTTAAAGAATGCTTCTAATGCTGTATACTCAGCAGTTTCTCTAGTAAGCCTAAGTAAATGAAATGCACTTTTTTCATTTAATACTGATAATAGTTGTATAGCTTTTTCTACTCCGCCTGTTTCTTCTATTGTTGCAGATAATCTTCGTCTTACGT
>VTLG01001190.1_pt1 | contig 16547 bp, 16 predicted proteins | sample 4694571 | NCBI WGS metagenome assembly VTLG01 (sample SAMN12604809, study PRJNA352737) | marine metagenome | biome: ENVO:00000447; feature: ENVO:00000209|ENVO:00000569|ENVO:01000036; material: ENVO:00002151; isolation source: viral sequences binned using virsorter ...
ATAATGATATTATGGAACAGTATATTTTAGCTATCAGGGATCATCAGAATGAGTTTTTCGAGTTTACTGGAGATGAGTATGACTATTATAAAATGAATTTAGAACGTGGCGGTAGATTAACTACTTTTGGTGTTGAGATTACTCTATGTCAGTTCGATGTCTATATGAACATCAGAGATAATCCAGAGGCCCAGAAAAAGAGAATATTACCGTTAACCTTTGACAGCTATTTTCAAGATTCTGATATTCTTAAGGAAAGGATGAATATGGGTGATTTAGAAGGATTTTTTTCATGATAAATGCGTTATTAACATGTCCTACCAGACCAATAGTAGATAATGCTGGTTCTCATAGATCCGCACAAGGTGAAATTTATGCAGATATGATACGTCAGTCTGGTAATGTAAATCTGGATATTAACTACGGTGGAAAGATTGAAAATCACAATGACTATGATAGGCTTTATGTCTATCATGGTAATGATTGGGGTGGTGCCCTTAATCTTTTCGGTGGTGTTAAGTCGTGTCCAATCGCGTTCAATCTACGGAATTTTTCTAAATTTGAAGGTGAAGTCATATCACTAGGAATTGATTTTCCTGATTATGGTGGATTATTGGAGAAAAGAATGGAGGGGGCCTCTTTTGTCCAGCAGGAATTTTTGGATGTTGATATTTCAAATTTGGGTAGGATGCTTGAACGTTCTACTACTGTGGTCTATCCTCATATAACAGATAAGTTGGTTGTTGGAGATAGTCATGCTATCTGTATGTATCGGCCGGGGTGGATGGTTGAGTCGATCCCATTCAAAACTTTATATGGGGCATTGAGTCTTGGACTGACTAACCTACATTCCACAAAAAATATTTCAGAGCTGGAATACTACTTTGGTAATATAGACATTCGTCATCATTTGTTCCGACAGGATGATCCTGAAGCGTCTTGTATCAAGTTGGTTAATGCGTATGTGGAACAGTTGAGACATGCTTCACTTGTAGCTAAAGTTTCTGTCTATGAACCATTGCCGATAGAAAACGAGAGTAGAAAATTACCCAAGTCTGGATATTATAAGGGTCAGCCATTCTGGGGGAGTTGGGAACAGAGAACTTCAATACGAACTTTGTTCGTTCAACATTTACGCGAAACATTACCAACGTCTATAGATTTGGTTTATTGGACTAACGGGCTTATAAATACAAAAGGTGAATTGGATTTTAAGTATATGGAAGATCGTGGCTCGGTTCATCTGGGTAGACATTCTTATCCATATTGGACAGGAGAGCAAAAACCTTTGAATTTAGAGGATATGTTTTAATGATAGTTGTAACCTACGAGACAGATAGAAAAGAATATTCTGAAGGAATGTTAAAATATAGCTGTGAGAAAAATGGTATTGAGTTAGTAGTTTTGGGTCAGGGGGTAGAATGGAATGGTACAAAGGATAAGATTTATGGATATTTGAACTATGTCAGTCAGCTTTCTGATGATGAGGTTGTAGTTTGTTGTGATAATCGGGATGTTATTCTTACATGTAAACCAGAGGAGCTGGTTGAGTTGTTTAAGAAAATGGGTGGGGGATGTTATTATAGTGCTGAGTTGGGTGGATTTCCTATATGGGCACTAGAAAAACACTTCCTTTATCCAAATCAGGATTCTAAGTATAGAAAACAGGTCAGAGTTTTGAACTCTGGAGTATGTGTTGGTTATGCTGGTAGATTAAAGAAAGTGTTTGAACACGCTATAAAGTATTACGATATGGACAAGAGAGAGCACCTAATGGATCGTTGGGGTTTAACTGAGGCTGAAACTGTGAATACTGCATATCCAGATCGTTTGGGAAGTAGCCCTCTTGATTGCGATCAGTTAGCTATTCAATTGACCTACTTGGAAACCGATTTGATAGAACTGGATTATGATTATGAACTGATATACACCAGTTTTGTTTTACCTGCTAGTTGGAATCCGACTTTAGTATGGAGAAAGGAAAATCAATGGGAATATCCTGTTGGCTCTATGTTTGATATTAAGTTTAATTGGAATACGTCCTATCGAGCAGTCCACAATGAATACGAAGAATATCAGTCTTTTCCGATGATTTATCATGCACCAGGCTCTGATTATAGTATGAGTCAGGTAAGTAAAGTATTAAAAGGAAAAGTTCCAAATGTAAATGAACCAGTGATAAGTGAGGATAGTTATTTACAGATGAAACAGTTTATTTCCGAGTCTAATAGAAATAGATTCGTTTGCTGGAAAACTAAACCGATTAGGTGTTTGTCTGGAATAGCTAAAGCGTGTGTTGAGAGTGATAAAATTTTAGTGGTATTGTTACCGAAGTTGAAGGAGTATAGTGATGATTTAAATTATATGATTAGTAATTATCCTGATAATATTAGGGTTTATGAGTGTACTAGAAGGGGAATGAGGGGTGTTTTTAGGAGCATAATAAAGGGATACACGAATACATATACGGATTCTGTGGCTATTCCAGAGGAACAGTTATTATGTCCAGAACATCAAAAACGTTGGGATGAGTGGAAGCAAAAACAAGCAGAAAAGGTAGCGTATTTGGAAGCAACACAGGATGTAGAAAAAATTACCTTGACAAATGAAGAAAAATGTGGTATAATATAGATGAACACAACCTATAGAGGATTTTGAAAATGCAGATTACGAAACAGACGATTGACATATTGAAGAATTTCAGTGAGATTAATTCTTCGATTTTAGTGAAACCCGGCTCGGAACTTGAGACTATTTCAGCAATGAAAAATATATTGGCTAAATCTGAGGTTACTGAGGAATTTAGTACAAAGTTTGCCATATACGATTTACCAGAATTTTTGAGTTTAATAACTTCGACAACCTTTGAAGGTGCTAATCTGGTGTTTAATGACTCTTCTGTAACTCTGAAGAATGGTAATGAGCAATCTTCTAAGTATTATTTTGCAGATGAGTCTACAATTGTGGCTCCAACTAAAAAGTTGTCAATGCCAGATCCAGAGATAGTGTTTAATCTATCTAAAGAGGATTTGGGTACGATTAAGAGTATGGCTAATGTTTTACATAAACCAGATATTGCAGTTACCAGTGATGGGGAAAGGATTTCCATTAAGGTTTCTGATAAACGTGATGACACATCGAATATGTTTAATATAGATACAGGTGAGGGCAACGGTGATGTTTATACGATGTATTTCAAGACTGAAAATTGGAAACTTTTGAGTGGTAATTATACTGTTTCTATATCATCTAAAGGTATTAGCCACTTTCAAAATAATGACATTCCAGTTGAGTATTGGATTGCATTAGAACCAGATTTAGAACATAATTTTTAGGGAGTAAATATAATTTATGCGTGAAGAATTTCTTTGGGTGGAGAAATATAGACCGAAAACTATTGATGAGTGTATTTTACCTAAGTCGCTGAAAAAGACGTTTTCGGAGTTTGTTAAAAACAAAGAAATTCCAAATTTGTTATTACATGGTAACTCTGGCATCGGAAAAACAACCGTTGCCAGAGCCCTATGTGAAGAATTGGAAACCGATTCGACTATAATAAACGGGTCTGACGAAGGTAGATATATAGATACTTTTCATAGTAATATCAAGTCTTTTGGCAGTACCGTTTCCTTATCAGGTAATAAGAAAATCATGATTATTGATGAGGCTGATTATCTCAATCCAGTATCAGTACAACCTGCGATGAGAGCCTTCATTGAGAATTTTTCTACTAACTGTGGTTTTATCTTTACCTGTAATTATGTGAATAAGTTACTTCCGGCTATACATTCCAGATGTAGTGTGATTGATTTTCGTTTGGACAAGGGTCAAGAACAACAAATCTGTATGCAATTCATGGACAGAGTGAAGGAGATTCTAAATATAGAAGGAATCGAATACAGTGAGGAAGTGATTGCACAACTGATATGGAAGTATAAACCAGACTGGCGAAGAGTGTTGAATGAGTTGCAGAGATATTCTTCGGGTGGTCAAATTGATGTTGGTATTCTGTCAGTGGTCAGTGATGGTAGATTTGATGCACTGGTGGATGTTTTAATTAAAAAGAACTTTACCGCTATTAGACAGTGGGTAAAGGATAATCTTGATACAGATCCAGCTACTGTTTATCGTCAATTGTATGATAATATTGTTAGTAAGTTAGATCCAAATAGTATACCATCTGCTATTTTGATTCTTGGAGAGTATCAGTATAAGTCGGCTTTTGTCGCAGATCAGGAAATAAATCTAATTTGTTGTCTGATTGAAATCATTAACGAGTGTGAATTTGTATGAAACTAGACTTATATGGTGATCCTATTGCTGAGGAAGTTGTCGAGGAGAAAAAGAAGGATAATTATTTCTTCATGCTCTTTGACAGTATTACCAATAAGAAAAGTGTTACTCTGGAAAGTGGTGTTGATTTTGAAAATGTGTATGAACCATATATTATCAACACATCACTTTCACAATCCGCTGATTCGATAATGTATGTTAATGATATGAATAATTTACCTCATCTACCAAAAAGTTTACAATATGAGTATTTTATAAATACTATAAGACGTAGAAGTAGACGTATTGAGAAATTCTTAAGAAAGTCTGCAGAGTCGGATGATTTGGAGATTGTAAAGGAGTATTATAATTGCTCTAATCAGAAAGCAAAGGATGCGTTGCTTATTCTGAGTGAGGATGAGTTAGATTATATTAGATCAAAAACGTATAAAGGCGGTAAGGAGAATGACAAATGAAAACATGGTTGAGGTGCTCCTAAACCAGCCGGATGATTTTTTGAAAGTGAGAGAAACCCTATCCAGAATCGGAGTAGCGTCCAGACATGAAAACAAATTATTTCAGTCGTGTCATATTTTGCACAAACAGGGTAAGTATTATATAGTACATTTCAAAGAGTTGTTCGCGTTGGATGGGAAACCAACCGACATTTCGGACAATGATTATGCGAGGAGAAATTCGATTATTAATTTATTGATAGAATGGGAGTTGGTCAAGTTGGCTGATTCTCAGGAACTACAACCATTAGCACCTATGAGTCAAATCAAGATCTTACGATTTGATGAAAAGGACGAATGGGAGCTGGTTGTAAAGTATAATATAGGTAAAAAAACCTAAACCTTTGGCGAGGTTAATCGTCTAATATATGAGTGGTCTAATAGACACTCAAACTAATTTCTTGCTTATAGGAGAAAAATCATGACAAATTTATTCACAACAATTCAAAACAAGTATGATCCGTATTTCGTAGGTTTCAATCGACTTTTTGACCAGTTGGCTGACTTTGATGCCAATATAGTTAATGTTAGAAAGGAATCTAAATATCCACCATATAACCTAATACAAGATGGTGATAAATATACCATAGAGTTAGCTGTGGCTGGTTTTACTGAGGATGATATTGAGATCATCCATGAGCCAGAATCAGGTCAAATTATCATAGAAGGCCGAATCGGTTCTTCAGAAGGTACTTATCTTCATCAGGGGATTGCGAACAGGAGTTTTCGCAGAATTTGGACTGTTTCTGACTCAGTAGTAGTTCATGGTGCAGAGTTGTCTGGTGGTATTCTCAGGGTGGAACTTGAATCAATCGTTCCAGAAGAAAAGAAACCAAAGAAAATCGCGATTACTAATTCACAATTGTTGAACGGATAATTTATCAGGGGGCTTCGGCCCCCTTTTTAAGGAGACTATGAAGTTTTATACTAACATCTATCAATGGGGCGACAAACTCTTTGTTCGTAGTGTTGAAGATGGTGAAAGAATCCGCGAGGAAATTACAGATTTCCAACCCACCCTATATGTGTCAGATCCCAATGGCGAATACAGAACTATTTTCGATAAACCAGTCGCACCTATGAAGCCCGGAACCATTACAGATTGTAGAGATTTTGTCAAAATGTATCGTGGTGTACCTAACTTTGAGATGCATGGTGCAACTGAATGGGCCCAACAGTATATTTACGAGAATTTTCCATCTACAGAACACGATATATCCAAGATTAGAGTTTGTACTATTGATATTGAGGTGGAGAGCGAGAATGGGTTTCCTGATGTGGAAAGGGCCCGAGAACGTGTTAATCTAATCACTATTAAAGACAGTATTACAGATAGAATTTATGTTTTTGGGTTAGAGAATTACTACAGTACTCGCGATGATGTTTCGTATATGAGGTGTGAATCTGAATATCATCTTTTGGAGAAATTCCAAGAGTTTTTTGTTCAGTTGAAACCAGATATTGTTACGGGATGGAACTGTAAGTGGTATGATATACCTTATCTAATCCGTCGCATGAAAACGATGTTCAAGGATAATTTCATTAAGAAATTGTCGCCATGGGGTAAGGTACATGAGAAAACTAAGAAAAGTTTTAGATTTGGGGGAGTTGCACAAGAGGAGATCTACTACGCGATTAGAGGAATTGCTGTATTAGATAGTCTGGATATGTACAAAAAGTTTACCTATGTGAATAGAGAAAGTTATTCACTGGATTACATAGGTAAAGTAGAAGTAGGGGAATCGAAGTTAGATTGGCATGAGATGGGGTATAGTTCCCATAAAGACGTTTACAAGAATGATTGGAAAACATGGGTAGAATACAACATTCAAGACGTGGAGTTAGTAGAAAAGATTAATGATAGGTTGAATCTGTTAGGGTTAATTGTACAGATGTCCTATGATGCTGGGGTGAATTATGAGGAAGTATCATCACCCGTGCGTATGTGGGATTCTATCATCTACAAACATTTGAGAGATAAGAAAGTTGTTATTCCAATGGAGAAAGAGGACGCAGACAAACGTGCTTATGAAGGTGGATATGTCAAAGATCCACAGGTAGGTGCCCATGATTGGGTCGTATCTTTTGATTTGAATAGTCTATATCCACACCTGATTATGCAGTACAATATTTCAACTGAGACATTGGTAGAGGCTAGACCTAAATTAGAATATTCAGTCGATGATTATCTTGACCAGATAGAGATACCTAAGAGTGAAAATTCAATGACCGCGAATGGTCTATCATATTCCAGAGAAAAACAGGGATTCTTTCCAGAATTGATGCAGTGGATGTATGAGGACAGGATCAAGTATAGAAAATTACAACAACAGGCAAAGAAGGATGGGGATGACTATCTTGTTACTAAGTATGATACTATACAGATGGCTCGTAAGATTGCACTGAATAGTGCTTATGGTGCGTTGGCTAATGAGTGGTTCAGATATTATGATATAAGACTGGCCGAGTCGATTACAAAATCAGGTCAGTTGTCTATTCGATGGATTGAGAAGAAATTGAACGAGTATTTTAACTCAGTTATGGAAACGGAGGACAAAGATTATGTCATTGCTGTCGATACAGATAGTGTTTATTTGGTTCTCGGTGATTTGGTTGATAAATTTCTGGGCAAGGTAGATGATAAGGAAAAGATTGTTGATATGTTGGACTCATTCTGTGAGGATAAAGTTCAACCGTTTATAGATGAGGCCTATCAGGAATTGGCCGACTACATGAATGCGTATCAACAAAAGATGGTTATGGCACGTGAGGTGATTGCAGACAAGGGTCTTTGGACTGCAAAAAAGAGATATGTATTAAATGTTCATGACAGTGAGGGCTATAGATATGATGAACCGAATTTAAAAATTATGGGTATTGAGGCTGTTCGTAGTTCAACTCCAGAGGTATGTAGGGAACGGATCAAAGAAACTTTGAAGATTGTATTACAAGGTACTGAGGAACAGTTACAGGAGTATATTGCAGAGTTTAAGGATGAATTTTTTGAAATGAATCCAGAATTGGTTTCGTTCCCGCGTTCAGTTTCGGGAATGGATAAATATAGGTGTCCATCAAATATCTATCAAAAAGGCACTCCTATACAGACTAAAGGTAGTTTGTTGTATAATCATTGGATTAGGAACAAGGGCTTGACTGATACATATGAGATGATAAATGAAGGTGATAAGATAAAATTTACATATTTGAAAGAACCAAATACGATTAATGAACGGGTAATCTCGTTTCCTAGTCGATTTCCAGTGGCTCTTGATTTGAAAAAATATGTTGATTATGATACACAATTTGAGAAGTGCTATCTTGATCCAATCACTACAGTATTGAATACTATTGATTGGACACATGAAAAGACGGCTTCTTTGGAGGATTTCTTTGGGTAATGTATCGTTATAATTGTACGGTAGAACGAGTGGTTGATGGTGATACTTTGGATGCGTTTATTGATTTGGGATTTAATGTCATAGTCAGAAAGAGAATTAGATTCTACGGTATAAATGCACCTGAAAGTAGGACAAGGGATTTAGAAGAAAAGAAACGTGGTCTTGCAGCTAAGGCACGTTTGAAAGAAATGTTGGGTCAAAATGAGAATAAGTTCGTTTTGCAATCACATGGTGTTGGTAAATATGGTCGTTGTTTGGGTGAATTATTCCTGAGTGATGGTGATGATAAGTCTATACAAAACCTTCTAATAGAGGAAGGTCATGGTGTTGAGTATTATGGGGGTAAAAGGTAAAAATGAGAGTACATGAATTAGCGAAAGAGTATGATATTAAGGCAACTGAGTTTGTGGATATTATACAGGAATTTGGTATTGATATTAAAAGTCATTTGAGTGGATTAGACGATGGTCAGGTATCTGATATTAGACATAAGATGTCGATTAAAGATCAACCAGTACCAGTATCAGAATCCGCGGAAGTGAAGTATGTAAATGATTTACTTGGGGTGGTAGATAAAGAGGAAGATTCTGAACATACAACAGAGGAAGGTCATCATTGTCATCATACAGAGGAAGTTGCTGGATTTACGGCAGAAGATAGAGAGGAAGTTCAGGCAAAGTTGGCTGAGGTAAAGGAAAGACAGTTTGCGTCTATAGATAAACCCAAAGGGTTCTTTGGGTGGATAGCGAGTCTCTTTTCCTGATGTTGGATAACTCAAAGATTGTAGTACCAGATAACACCTCGTTTGATAGGGCAAATCCTGGCATGTGGGGTGTTTTTTCTGGGGGTGTACCGATAATAGGTAGGTTCATATGTACTTTCTGTTTTCGGGTAATAGAAGCTAATTTTCCTAGATACCACAAGATATTAGACAAGACATACGAGGTTGATGGTGCTGTTAAACATAAATGGAAATCACCTTGTTGTGTTCATAACGTAAAGAGGTTAGAAGTAGATGGATAACGATTTTCTTTCAGATTTGGTTAAAAAACTTGGTGATGAACATACTACAATTGCTGCAGAGGGTAAATCTTCTGCAGAGTTTAGTGGTACGATTGATACAGGGTCATACATACTTAATGCAGCGTTATCGGGATCTTTGTATGGTGGAGTTCCCAATAACAAGATTACGGCATTTGCTGGAGAGGCTGCAACAGGTAAGACTTTTTTCGTATTAGGTGTTATGAGTCAATTTTTAAAAACGAATCCAGATGGGGGAGTAATTTACTTTGATACAGAATCTGCAGTAACTAACGAGATGATGCAACAACGTGGTATTGATACACAACGGGTTGTTAAGTCGGAGCCAGAGAGTATCCAGAGATTCAGACATACATCATTACAAGTACTGGATAATTACTTGGAGCAGCCGGTGGATGAACGTAGACCATTTCTAATGGTTCTGGATAGTTTGGGTCAGTTGTCATCTAGTAAGGAATTAGAGGATACGGCTGATGGTAAGGAAACCAGAGATATGACCAAGGCTCAGGTACTCAAGGCTACGTTTAGAGTATTGAATCTGAAACTGGCCAAGGCTGGTATTCCGTTGATAGTTACTAACCATACATATGATGTGGTTGGGTCTTATGTTCCTACTAAGGAAATGTCAGGTGGTTCTGGATTGAAGTATTCAGCTTCTACTATTGTGATGTTGTCTAAATCAAAGGAGAGAGATGGTAAGGATATAGTTGGTAATATCATCAAAGCTAGGATGCAAAAGTCTCGTTTATCTCGCGAGAATAAACTGGTTGAGGTATTACTTACATATGATAAAGGGTTAGACCGTTACTATGGTTTGATAGAACTAGGAGAATCTGCGGGTGTATTCAAGAAAGTTGCGAATAGGATTGAGTTACCAGATGGTAGGAAAATCTATGCAAAACAGATCTATGAAAATCCAAAGGAGTATTTTACAAAGGATGTAATGGAGGCCCTAGAGAGTCAGGCCCAGATAGTGTTCCAATATGGATCAGGTGAAGTACAAGACGAAATATTTGAGGCAGATGAGGTGGCAAATGGAGCTTAGTGTTGAGAGAACAATCTTGGGAAATTTGGTTCATAATGACTCATATGTCAGAATGACATTTCCTTTTTTGAAATCTGAATACTTTATGAATAATGATGAACAGGTGTTGTTCAACTTGATTGGTGAGCATATCGAGAAATATAAAAATTCCCCAAGTAAGGAAGTATTACATATAATGCTTAACGAAAAGGAGAATTTAAATGAAGAAGCCTATAAAAAGGTCTTCAAGCTTATAGATGAAATTGGTGCGACTGAAGATGATAATATAGAATGGTTAGTTAATACCACTGAAAAATTTTGTCAAGAAAAGGCAATATATAATGCGTTAATGGATTCTATACACATAGTCGATGGTGATGGAAAGAAAGATAAGGGCGAAATCCCTAAGATATTGACTGACGCGTTGTCAGTCTCTTTCGATCCATCCATCGGCCATGATTATTTTGATGATAGTGAGGAACGATTCGAGTCTTACCATAAGAAGGAGAGCAAGATTGAGTTTGATTTGGAGATGTTTAACAAGATCACAAAGGGTGGTTTGAGTAGGAAATCTCTGAATATAGTATTGGCTGGTACTGGTGTCGGTAAGAGTTTGTTCATGTGTCATTGTGCTGCAGCTAATTTGTCTGCGGGTAAGAATGTCCTGTATATAACTCTGGAGATGGCAGAGGAGAAAATTGCAGAGAGGATTGATGCAAACCTGTTGGATGTCTCGATGGAAGATATCGCAGGATTGACTAAGGAAAGGTACTTACACAAGGTAGAAAGGGTTAGATCCAAGACCATAGGTAAGTTAGTGGTCAAGGAGTATCCGACCGCAGTTGCTCATGTGGGTCATTTTAGACATCTATTGAATGAGTTATCACTGAAAAAGAAATTTCTACCAGATATTATTTATGTTGATTATCTGAACATTTGTTCAAGTAGTAGGTTGAAAGGTGGAATTGTTAACTCATATACTTATGTTAAGTCTATTGCAGAAGAGCTCAGGGGTCTTTCAGTGGAGTATAATGTTCCGCTCGTTAGTGCTACACAGACTACCAGAGGTGGTTATGGTAATTCTGATGTTGAGTTGACTGATACATCAGAAAGTTTTGGACTACCAGCAACGGCTGATCTGATGTTTGCGTTGGTATCTACCGATGAACTAGAAGAAATGAATCAGGTAATGGTGAAGCAGTTGAAAAATAGGTATAACGATTTGACTACCTTTAGGAAGTTTGTATTGGGTATTGATCGTGCAAAAATGAGGTTGTATGATGCTGAGAGTTCTGCACAGGACTTGATTATGGAGACTGATGACAGTGTGGTATCCAAACCTCAGCAGACAGGTTGGTCTGTATAACGCAAAACAAACCGTTCTAGTTTTTGATTTTTATAAATACTACTAGAACGGTTTTTTGTATTTGGAGAGGAAAATGATAGAATTTAAACAATTTTTAACTGAGGATACTTCTGATAGGGTTAAGTGGGCCCAAGCTTGGTATGAAAAGAACAAAGAAACTGCCCTAGAGGAATTTCAGAAAATGTTTCCTGACCAAACTAGTTTTATTTTTACGGTAGCTGCTACAGCTATTAAGGTTAGAGAAGGAAAGAATCATGTTAAGCCTATTGTCAACGGGAAAGATAATAATTGGTGGACAAGTATAAAACTATCTAAAACTTTGGATGATAAATCTTGGTGGAATAGGACATCTTCTAAAGGTTCAAAGGATTGGGCTCTACGTATTACTGCGGGTGTATTATTATCTAATATTGTTGATGTAGAAATTTCTACTGGTAGTTCGGGCAAAGGATTTGGCGGTTCAGAGGGCGAGGAATTTTGGGAATATATTACATTACAGGGATTGTTATATAGTCCAGATGATGCGGAAGATCGTATTGACCAAGCCGGTAAACATCTTAAATTATCACAAGAAAAGATAGATCAGGTCAAAGGGGTAAGGGCTCAGAGATTGGTTCATTTTTCGAGTGGATTGATGGGGTATATTAAAAAGTTGGTAGATGGAACAAGAGATTTTGATATTGCACCAGGCGAGAGTGGTTGGTTATGGAAAGATGATCTAAAGAAATATTATAATTGGATGATTGCTAGGACTGATAAAATAAAAAAAGATGGTAGTGGGCTAGGTGCCACAACTGAATTGGGTCAGAAAGAAAATACTGCAGATGCAATTCTTATAGATACCAAATTGGCTAAAAATAGGTTTTGGGAAACTACTGATTATCTTGATTATACTTTTGTTCCCAAAGATGATTATGTTGTTGAGGTTAGTAAATTACCCAACGGTGAAGGTGATACGACTGAAAGTATTGGAAAATTTATTCAAGTTTCTATGAAAAAGGGTTTGAAGGAAGCACAGGGTGGTGGAACGGTTGATACTCTGAAATCTATGGAAGTTGGTGATGGAGAGTATGCATATTCTAGTTCCATACGGGGAGATATTGTTAAGTACTTGGGAGCACAGTATGTAAATGAGGGTGTGGTACGATTTATTAAGGGTGTTTTTAAGAAATTATCTGGCCTTGTTGGTAAATTATGGGCAAAGGCTTCGTCTGTTGCAGATAGAATTTCCAAAGCCTTTACCAATTCTCGTTTAGTTTCTAAACTATCTTCTGATATTATTAAGGATTTGGGTAAGAGTGTTTTGGGTGAATCTTATTTAGTGGAAGGAAAGAAACCTACTTTGGAACAGATATATGGGGAATTAGTTTCACCAGAAAATATTAGTAATACTATATCCAATCTTCAAAAGAAACAGAATGAGCTTGTTAGTGCTATAGAATCACATGATCCTACAGAGACTATACTATCTTTTCGTACTGGTTCGATGTCTAAGTTCAAGGATTTGGGTAGGAAAGATCCAGAAAAATCTTTATCTATGTGTGTTCTTAATTTGGTTGCGTTGACAGTGATTAATAATATGATTATTGTATGGAAACCTAAAGATGGCGATAAGGATGCTATGTATAAGGAAATGGTAAGTATGGTTATTAATACCAAAGTTGGTAATACTACCTTACCTCTTGTTGAATTGTATGGGGATTCACCATGGGCTGTTTATGATAGAAGTAAACTTGATAATGTTTTGGATAAAATATCAGATTGGGAGAAAAGTGCTTCTGATACTACTAAATCTGTTCCTATGATTATTAATTATTATAGGGTAACTAAAGAAGACGGCGGTGAATTGGGAACATGGAATATAGTACATTTTTATTATCTGAAGGATATGTCAGAAGAGGATGGAGAATTTACTCCACATTATTTTAAAATGACATTGAGAAGTAGTGGTCTTGCACCTAAATTAAATTCTTCTTTAGATGGTTATGTTATTGATGGTGAGTATAGGAAAAATAAAGCTCCAGTGAGGTTTACAAGTGCACATTAATCTAACAGAAGCAAAGAATCTTCACCTTGAACATATAGAGGACGAAATCCTAAATTTTGGGATTAGTGGTGGAAGGTCTGCAATCAATTTTTTACGTTCTCTGAGAGACATGTTATCTGGTAGTGCAACCAGTTCAGTAGATGTAACCGTCAAATGGGATGGAGCACCAGCTATTTTCTGTGGTGTAGATCCAGAGGATGACAGATTTTTCGTAGGTACAAAAGGGGTGTTTTCTAAGACACCGAAAGTAGTTAAGGATATTGGAGATATTAAGGAGTTGGGGTATGGTGGTGGACTTGCCGAGAAACTTGTAATAGCCCTTCGTGAATTGCCAAGACTAGGGATAGAGGGTGTACTACAGGGAGACATGATGTACACCAGATCGGATATTGAGAATACCACTATAGATGGACAAGATTACATAACATTCCAGCCCAATACCATCGTCTATGCTATACCGAAGGAATCCGAGTTGGCAGATAAGATTCTTTCGTCTGAGATGGGAATTGTGTTCCATACCACATATAAAGGTGGCCCCACACTCTCTGATATGGATGCCGAATTTGGAGTAAATCTATCTAACCTCAACGATTCTAATATGGTTTGGTATGTATCCGCTGAGTATCCAGATAAGTCAGGTAAAATCACTAATACGGCCAATGAGACTAAAAAACTGAAAAGAGTCCTATCTCTTGCAGGTAAGGAATTTCATACGATAGACAGTGGAATCCTAACCTCTATTCTCGCGATGGAAGATACATACCCATCGGCTGCTGTTGGATCTAAGCTCAAAACATTCAATAATAGTAAGATACGGAAGGGTGAGGAGATAGTCAGGAACAAAGCAGTCAAACACATTGCTGAGTATTTGGTTTATTTTGATGAGTTTTGGGAGAACAAAATTATCTCAAAAATAAAAACGGAAAAGACCAAACAAGCCAAAAGAGAACAAAAAGATAAATATATAGACATACTCAAGAAAAGTTCTAAGACTCTAGCTGCACTAATCAAGTTCCAGATACATCTGGTAGATGCCAAAAAGATGATAATGGAAAAGTTAAACTCAGGTGCAGCAGTCGATACCAAGACATTTGTAAAGACAGACACAGGTTATAAAGTAGTGAATCCAGAAGGGTTTGTGGCTATTGATAAGATGGGTAATGCAGTCAAGTTAGTAGACCGTCTGGAATTTTCTTTTAACAATTTCAATGCAGTCAAAAATTGGGATAAGTAATATGAGATTTAAACAATTCAGACAACAGCTAGATGAACGGAGAAGGGGCTCTAGTAGAGTTAGGTCAGTCCTAAACAAACAGATGAAACCATACGAATTTTGGTTACATCCTAAGTTTATGAGTCCATTTCCCATAACCAAACCAATGATGACAAAATTGGAAAGTGTAAATGCGGATACTTCAGCTTTTCATATTACAGATATTGAATCTCTTAAAAGATTGTTTGATTTGGAAGGTAGTGCTAAACAGATATCTACTGTAACTAAGATCGTGAGTGCTGATGATGGTATGGAGATGTTAGAAAAGGGTATAGAAACTGATGGCGGTGTTGTAGTTGAACTAACAGGTGATGTCATATTTCCAGTGAATTTTGATGTGTTTAGTGAAATTGATAATCAGGGTAGAAGGTGGATTGACATAGCTGAATTGACTCATATAATGCAGGATTCTGGTATTGGTGGTTGGTATAGAGAGTATTCTTTATTTGTTGCTGATCTGTCAGATAAGTTCTATAAGAAACACAAACGAGAGATAGAAGAAGTTTATGATGCATTCTATGGAGATCAAGAAGATGGTGGAGTATTACTTGCGGATATGTATAAAGACGCACTTCCACAGATGAAAAGTTTCACATGGGCATCGCGTGTATTTTGGGCTGGTTCCTTTGGTAAGACTATTAAACTCGGTTTGAATTTCAGAATAGGTGAAGAAGTGAATCGAGAAAAGGGCATCATAGACAAGATAGAATCCACTGGTGTTAATACTTCTCTTAAATCGAAAGTTCAGAGAGGATTGTTTGATTTGACCAAAGGATTATTTGACAAAGCAGACGAATGGTTCATTAAATACATTGACGATTTCCCCCAATTATTTGAATATGAATTGTGGGGTGCGAAATACGATGAGTATGTAATGGACAACTTTACCATTGATAAAGTGTATTTCAAACAGTTTGAAAGTGATAATAGAAAGTATATTCCTATGGATCAGGTTGTACAGGAACTCAGTGGTTATATGACTGCAGACGAAATTGCTGATGGAACACTTACCGATGGAGAACTTAAACAATATTTTTCAAAGTGGGTGAAAAAATGAGATTTAAAGATTTTAGACAACAACTAGACGAACGGAGTAGAAATACCCCCGCAGTTAAAGCGTGGTTGAATACTCGGGCCAAACCTTATGAGTATTGGATGTCTCCGCAGTTCACTTTACCGTTTCCTCTATCAAAGGGAATGATGCAACGAATGCAGAATGTAAATGAAAATGCATTGGCATTTCATATCACTGACCTAGATGGAATAGATACACTTTTCTCTTTACAGAATAGTGCCAAATCCCTATCAGTTACTACTAATGTCAAGGATGAATATGACGGTATGGAGATGTTGGAAGGGGTTGAAACAGCTGGTGGTGTATTGGTAGAGGTTAGAGGAGATATTATATTTGAAGGTGATTTTGATATATTCAGTTCACCAGATAGTCAGGGTCGTAGATGGATTGATATAAACCAATTTGCTCGTAGGTTAGCTAATGACAATAAAGCTTATTTACTACAGGATTGGGAGTTGATCTATCGTAAGACTATTATGGATCATGCAATGGACTTCTATAAGTCAAATAGAAAAGAGTTAGAAGAAGTCTATGAG